>JAEEGL012253388.1_pt1 | contig 12253 bp, 11 predicted proteins | sample 9134231 | NCBI WGS metagenome assembly JAEEGL01 (sample SAMN16246548, study PRJNA631951) | gut metagenome | biome: gut microbiome; feature: rumen; material: fiber-attached | host: Bos | place: Iran: Karaj | collected 2018-10
CTTCCGTTTTCGTAAGTAATCAGTTCGGTTCCGTAGGGGAGGGAGCAAATCTTGTTGAAATCGGCCCCGGAACTCTTGGAGGAACGAAGGACGACGCTGGGGGCGAAGGTATAGAACCGGGGTGCGTTCTTGTCCCTCTGGTGAGGTACGATAACATTGTTGTACAGGAAGAATCCACCGACGCCCAGGATGATGAGGGCCAGCGCGACGCTCAGCAGGATCGGCGTAAGGTTCGATTTTTTCTTCTCCGGCTCTTGAACCCAGCCTTGCCCGGGAACGGGTTTGAGTTCCTGTTTGGGTTCCTGTCTGGGTTCCTGTTTGGGCTCCGGCCGGTGTTCCGGTCCTTTCACCTCCGGGCTCTTCGGTACGACGACGGTATCGTCCGTCAAATTCTGGGAGACCTTGGTTTCGTCAGATCCGGCCAGCGACGCTCCGCAACTGGGGCACACGGCAGCTTTGTCCGAGACAAGGTTGCCACACTTGGGACACTGGATAATCATGGCTTAGCGCATATTTTCCGAGATGGACTCGATGGAGAACTTGCCGTCGATTTCGGGGACCGTGATCTTGCCGAGCATCAGGTCCATGAAGAAATCGTAGATTCTCTCCGGGGTGAGGACGGCTTTCTCTCCCCGGGCGTCCATCCCCAGGTCATAGACGCTGAGCAGCTGCGTGTTCAGGCTGGCGGCCGTGAGCAGGAAATGGTTCTGCATCTTCTCCCAGTCGATCATGTCGGCGGCAAGCACCTTGCCGACGACGGTATAGTTTCTCACGGACATCTGCCGGTTGTCCGACGTCAGGGTGCTCTTGACCTCGTCGGTGTCCAGGTTCATCTTGATCTTGCCTGAATTCGCCGCCGGGGCAACGCCTCTGTAGAGGGCGCCCAGATCCGCCAGGGCGAGGTTCGAGAGGGTCGTCGTGCCAGGATTGTAGTTGATCGGTTCCAGCGAGAAGGCGCTGGGAAGCAGCAGGGAGTTGTCTCCTTCCATGGTCACGCTCGGGGCGTTGAAGGTTCCGGCGATACAACTGCGCAGGCTGAGTTCCTTGTTCGCGAAAACACCGCCGATGACCACGCAGTTGACGAGCGTGATGTCATCCGCAAAGATGCTCCCGCCGACAAAGGCATTGGTGAGACGGACTTCGCGGGCGTTCACATCGGAAAGGAACATGACCTTGCATCCGCGGGCATGGGAGACGATCGATTCGACGGCGCCGATGCTCTTTTCAAACTTGACATAGCCGGTGGCTCCGCTGTTGATATAGATCTCAAGCTGGGCGAAAGCGGCGCCCTTGACGATGACGTCGCCGTTCTCGATCTCGATCTTGTGCCCATAGACCGCCCCTTCGATGATCGTGTCTTTCTGGATCTTGATGTCCCTGTCCAGCTCGCCGACATTCTTGGGCAGGATGGATCCCTGCACCTTATGCGTGTTCAAGATGATATTTTCGTGGTCGAACTGCAGTTCGTTTAACTCTTTCATATTCTTATGCTTTAATCGTTTGAATCACCTGGCTGTTCATCAGCCCAAGCATGGTCTTCAGTGTTCTTTCATCCATTTGGCCGGTCTGGACCTGGGCGTTGACGTAAGAGAGCACTTTTTCAAAATCCCGGTCTTCCATGGCGCTCCATTCGATGTCCTGGGACAGGAACCTGGAACGGAGCTGCGAGTTGACTTTCTGGCCGGACGGCATGTATTCCGCATCGGTGCCCAGGATCCGGGTCTCCCGGTTGTCGGCATTCACGACCGATTCGACGAACAGGACGGGAAGCAGGATGTCCTCACCGTCCCTGGACTCGTAAAGCATGTCCCGGACGGCATTGGAGAGCCGGTAGGTCCCTTGCAGGTATTCGTTCGCCTTGGACAAGAGGATGCTGGCCTGCTGCTTGACATGGGAGCAGGAGAGGACCGTCTCCAACTTGATGTTCTCGTTGGCGGAAATCGTGGAGATGCCGAGCAGGTCGGTGTCGCTGCTCCGGTCGATGAGGCTCTGCGCGGTGTCGGCAAACTGGAAAGTGGGCTTGTCCAGGACTTCGATGCGGGAGATGGTCTCTTTGTCCAGGTCCTCGAAGATCTTGGAATACCGCTTGCTGATCCGGTTATAGTCGTCTTGCATCTGCTTGGTCTTGGCCAGGCAGTTGTCTTTGTGCCCCATTAGGGCGAAGAACAGGGATTCGCATTTGGATGACAGCTCCTTGATCTTCTGGGAAAGGTCGGCGCCGACGTACTGGAAGAAGCCCTTGACGATGCTGGAAGCGATCTGCTTCGAGGCCTCGCGCTTGGCTTCCACTTGCGCGGCTTCCGTCGCGACCACTGCACCGGTCAAACCATCCACGGAGCCATTGCAATCCGCCACGCTGAGATCGAAGGCGGTCGTATCAACGTCAATGGTGATGTATACCGGTTCCTCGTACTCGACAGTCCTCGTTCCACCTGATTCGCTGGCCGGATAGGAGACGGTCGTCGACCCCCTCACATATCCTGTGTAGGTTCTGCTATAACTCATCGGTTCCCGGATTCAATTGTTGCACATCGCTGGTCCTGTTGAACATCTTCGTGATCTCGTCCTTCACCCGCTCGTCTTCCGTGCAATGGAGCAGGAGCTGGGTGAATTCCGCCTCGATATGGGCCATTTCTTTCGGGTCGATCTCCGACCAGGTGCCGTTCAGGACCGAGTTGACGGACTGTTCGCGCACCGAGGCGTCGATGTTCTTGTCAATCTCCGGGTTTCCGCTTCTGGCGACGTAGTAATTCACGGAGGGGTTGCCCACGGCCGAGGTGGACTCGACGATGGAAACGGGAAGGAAGATGTCCTCCACGGAATCGATCCGGGTGTCTTGCATGGACGCCTCCGATTTCCTGGTCTGGGTGCCGGTGTCTTTCACATACTGGGTGATGGCTTCCAGCGTCGATTCGGCGTCCACCTTCACCTTGGAGGCCGCCAGCAGCTGGGACGACAGGACCGACTCCAGCTGATGGACCGTAAACTGGGCGGAATTCAGCCGCATGCGGCTTTCGACCAGTTTCATGTCCCGGTCGACCAGCTTGAAGACGGGCATGTCCAGTTCGGCCACACGGGATTCCAGGTTGATATTGAGAGACTTGAACAGCTTCGAATACCGGCCCGAGATCATATTGTAGTCATTCGTCATGCGGGACTGAATGCCCTTGAGGGCCGCCGCATACTGGCCCAGTTCGAGAAGCTTGGCTTCGACCGTGCTGGTCAACTGGGCGATCTTCTGGGAAATCTGGGAATGCATCAGGGAATAAAATCCCTTGTTCACATTCTGGCAGACATGGTCGGCTCCTTCCTGCTCTGCGGCAATGACGGCCGCCCGCATCGCGACGACGGCGCCGGAAACACGGTTCACGCCATGAGACACAGACTGCATCTCATTCGCCATCGGGGATGTATCTACGGTAAAGTTGAAACTTGCCATCGTGATTCCCTCCTATTCGTTCAGTTTGTCTTGAATCGTACGGGCCGCCTCGTAGATGCCTTCCAACTGGGTCTGGATCCGTTCGATTTCCTCGCCCGAGGCTTGCGCCCGCTGCTTCTTCAGCGACATCATGTACGACGCCAGATCCTGGACGCCATATTGATTCTCGACGTCTTCTTCCAGCAGGGACTCGATGAGCGCTTCGACTTCTTCGAAAGTGACGTTCTCCTCGTCATCGGCCGGCGCTTCGGCCTGTTCCGGACCGGCCCCCTGCGGAGCCTCCCCGGACGATGCCGGGTCCGCCTCGGTGCTCTCGGCGGCCTGGGGTCCGTACCCGGATTCCGCCGGATTGCCCGACGTGTGGGATACCGGGGTATTCTCGACCTGGTTCAACTCATCGAGCGCCTCTTGGGCGACTGCGTTCAGGTTGATGCCTGCGTACTCGTAGGCCTCCTGTTCGATATTGGGCTCCGGCGGGAGCTCCGAGTTCTGGGCCAGGAGCGGATTGACTTCGGCCAGGGGTTTGCGCCGCTCGTCGAGCAGGTTCACATTGTCGGCCGCAACGGCGGTGTCGCGGGCTTTCTTGTCCCGGAGCGAGGCGTCGAAGTACTCGACATAGCCGAATTTTTCAGCTCTGGCGTCGATGTCTTCATGCAGGCGCTCCATGTAATCGGAGAACTCCTGCTGGGTCTGGGTGACCTGCTGGGCCTGCGCCTGGTAGCCGGCGAGGACCTCGGCGGAGTTGTCCTGGGTTTCCGTGACGGCCGATTCGAGGGATTGTTCCGCCTTCATCGCCTCTTCCGTCTTCTTCAAGGCGGCGAGGGTGTTGTAATTGGCGCTGTAATCGGACAGCGTACTGCGCATGAGGTTGATGATGTCGGCCGCTTCGGCGCGGTTCCGGCCATAGAAATCCTCCGTATCCTGGTGCCACTTGTTGAGGTAGCTCAGTTTCTGGTCCTTGATGTGGTTGTAGATCTCCATGCGCTCCTTGCGGGTGTCTTTCAGGAGGTTGGAGACGATGGGCGCGATGATCTCGTACTGGATTTGGTTCACACCGAAGGGAACCGTCGTCCGGCTGCCGTCATCGGCGACCCAGCTCATGGAGCGGATATCCAGCTTCACCTTCGAGCTGTCGCGCAGGTTGAACGGCTTGTAGCTGTAGTCGACGGACTCATAGTCGAACTTCTCGTTCCGGATCCGTTCGATCTCTTCCGCTTCCAGCACCGGGGAGTAGAAATTGTACGGCGCTTTCAGGATGTTGAAGAGGATGCGGTTGGAGTATTCGACAAGTGTGCCGGCGGAGGCCACCTTCTTGGCCGCGGTCGACTGGACGGCATCGGCCATGTCCACCATGAGGGTCTTGAGGACCTTGTCCACCTGTTCGGACTGGTTCGACAGCGCTTTCCGGGTCTCGTTCAGTTCGTTGAACCGCTCGATATCGCCATCATACTGCGCCGTATCGAACACGTTGAAGATCGGGGACCCGTCCACCTTCGTGGCGGCGTGCTCCTTCAGGAATCTGGCGTACTCCGTGTCCGGGAAGACGACGGGCAGTTCGACGTTGTACTCTTCGATGTTGCCCAGGCTGTAGGAGATGGTCCGCAGCGTGCGGTCCAGCTTTCCGAAGTAGTCGTTGAAATGGACCCGCTGGATGGACCGGGACAGGTCGCCGGTGTTGACGGGTTCGGGCTCGTGGGAACTCTCCACGATCGGAGCGCTCTTCGACAGGTCCTGCAAGTCCGAGACGGCCTCGTTGATCAGCTCGTTCTGCTTGATGACCTGCAGGGTGAACTTCTCGTTCGCGGTGACGCCGCTCTGGTCGACGATGAAACTCTTGTCATTGTAGGCCACCCTTTTCGCCACCGGAACGTAGGCGACGCCCATCTTCGTGACCCGGTAGTCGCGGAAAATGTCCTTGTGGGCCTGCTTGAACTTGGCTATCTCGTTGTTCTGCTCCTGGATGAGACCTTCGAATTCCTTGACCTTGGAATTCTTCATGAGCGCCACGACGAGTCCGACCAGGGTCCAGCAGAAGATCCAGCCGATGGTGCGGGCCGTCTTGGCCTTCTCCATGTCCTCCGTGTACTTCTTGACCTGATATTCGGCGTTCCGGATCTTGTCCTCGTAGATCTTTTCCTCGTTGACAATCTTCTCGGCGGCTGATTTATAGTATTCGAACAAGACTTTCGCCTGATCCTGATAGATGTTGGCGGAGTCGTTAAAAATCTTTCCTTCCATGTCAAATAATCGATTAGTACTGCTTCTTGCGTAGTTCGATGAGGGTCATGCATTCCTCAAATTCCTTGCGGAGGACCTCCTCCGGCTGGGTCTGGCGCTCAATCTGGCCGGTCATCAGCCGGATCTTCTCGAGGAGCTTGGCCTCGAAAGCGACGGCGGACGGATTGTCGGAAGCCGTGATGAACCGGACCCCCTCCCGCAGCTTGTCGATCGCTTCCTGATAGGAGGCGCCCGGGGTCAGCCGGCTCTGCATCTCAAGCAGGTCGATCTGTGCGGCGATTTCCCGAAGTCCGGATTTGCGCGCCTGAATCTTGTCTTCCACCGTATTCACGTTTGTCTGGACTACCGAGCCCAGGAAGAAGTGGAAGAGCAGGATGAAGAGCAGAATCAGGTGTCCGATCAGGCAGAAAGTGAAGCTCAGGCCGAAGAGGATCGAGCATACGACCAGGCCCAGCGCCAGCGGGACATAGACCCATACGCCATACCATTTGAGACCGTAGCCGGAACTGGATTTGGCCACTTTGTCCAACGGACCGAAAATGTCGGAGGCCCGCAGGAAAACGACAATGAAAACCAGGCAGGTGACGACCAGGTTCAGATAGAACAGATCCTCGGCCTGATGCTCTTTCAGGGCCAGGAAAAATGCGGCGATGATGATGCCGAGACCTCCCGCGAGGAAGAGGAGACTCGTTATTTTGAACTTTTTCATAACGTTACTTGACTTTCATTCCACATTGGGGGCAGAAGGTGGCACCCTTGGTGCTGGCGCCGCAGCGCGGGCATTTCTGCTCGGAGAGCGGCCTGCCGCAATGCGGGCAGAAAGCGGCTCCGGGCGTGACCGCCCCATGGCAGTTCGGACACATACTTCCCGCGTTGGGGGTGAGGGGCGTCCCGCAGGTGACGCAGCGGACGGCGCTCAGGTCATTGTCGGCGCCGCATTTCGGGCACGGGTTGTACTGCTTGCCACAATGGGGGCAGAACCGGTTGTCCGTCGTGTACTTCCGGCTGCACTGGGCGCAATACACTTCCCGGATCATCGGCTGCGCCGGGCCGGGCGCGGGTCCGGCAGGCCCAGCCTGCCCGACCGGCGCGGGTGTCGGCTGGCCATAGTTGGGCGTCATGATCCCGGCATTGCCGCCACCGCCCATTCCGCCGAACATGCCGGCCATCATGACGGCTCCCAGGATGCCGCCACCACCGCCGGAGTTGTTGACGGCCTGCTGGGCTGTCTTGAACAGCTGGCCCTGCTGCCAGGTATGGCCGCTGATCTTTTGCGCGGTCTGCTGGTTGATGGCTTCCTGGGCAACCTTTCCGGCTTCGGTGGAAGTGTCCACGCCGATCGTGGTGACATAGAACTTGGACAGGGAGCACCCGAACTCGTCGAAGAACTCGTTGAGACTCGGGGAGAGGATGTTGGAGATGTCCTCCAAATGGGCGGATATCTCGTTGATGCCATATTTGTTGGCGGCGAACACCTTGGTGATCAGGCTTTTGGTCTTGGCGGTCAGCTCTCCGCGGAGCTGCTCCGTGAAGTGGTCGGCCGTGACGCGGACCTCGCCCTCGCTGTTGGCGGGATATCCCAGCGCGAGCTTGAGGATCAGGCGCTCCGCATCGGAGACGGTGATTCCGTACTTGCCGTGCGCCTCGATGGGAATCTGGGCCTGGAAAGTCTGGTCATAGATGGGGAAGTCCCCGATGCCCCAGTCAATGTCCTTGGGCGTGAGTTTGTTGACAAACCACACTTGGCAGGTAAAGGGGTTCTCGCCGCCAAAGGGAATCCCATAGAAGGCGCGCAGGATCGGGTAGTTCGGAGAATCCATGTCGTACTGGCCTGGACCGAATTTCTGGGACCTGGTTCCGTTGATGACGACGACGGCCTCCTGGGCTTCGTTGACCTGGAGCTTGGAATACTTGCTGATGTTGATCTTGGGGTGACGATACGCAAGCACGCCAATCTCTCCGTTCCACCGGATGAAGTCGAGGATAGAGTTTCTCATATAAAAATGATATTTAGTGTTTAATCTTGCGGTTAACCGCAAATATAATATTTTTATCTCGCATTCGGAGAACCAGGATGAAGGTTTTTCCTGCTGTTTGTCAAATCTATTTTTTTTGTATATTTGTACGAACCAAAACCTGCCTTTTATCCCAAGCCATGGCGACAAATGTTTTCAAAACGGTCCCGCTCCCTTATGCGGATGCTTTCGACCGGCTTTATCATGTCATTGTCAATACCGGACATGCCGTTACCCTTGCCGACCCGAAAAGCGGTATGATCCTGTTCAATTCCGATGTCACGGCCTTCGACTGGGGGTTCTCGTTCACGGCGCGTCTGACGTCCGCCTCCCCGCAGGCCACCCAGATTCAGTTCATCGGTGATCCCAAGTTCGGTTTTGACCTGTTCAATCTTGGAAACAAGAAGATCGAACAGATGATGCGGTATTTTTAATGGTCATCCTTTATTAACACTTTAAACTAACTTATCATGGCAATCATTCAATGCCCTAAGTGTGGCGCGATGGTTTCGGATACGGCCTCGTTCTGCCCCAAATGTGGCGCTCCCATCGCCCAGAGTGCTCCGCAGCAGCAGGAGCCGGCTCAGCAGCCGTACAATCAGCAGCCGTACAATCAGCAGCCGTACAATCAGCAGCCGGCCAATCCGTACCCGGCCGTCCAGCCGACAGACGCCCCCAGCACCGGACTGAACATCCTTTCGCTTCTGTTCCCGATCGTGGGCTGGATACTCTATTTCGTCTATCGTGACAAAGAACCGGTCAAGGCGAAGTCCTGCTCGAAGTTCGCCTGGATCGGCTTCGGTATCGGCCTTGTACTCAACATCATTACCCTTTTCGCAGCCTAGTTCCATCTATTGGACATTGAACGAAAAGTCCTCCGCATGGCGGGGGACTTCTTTTTTTAGCCGGACTGTTCGGGGTGAGGCTCCTACGCGAGCGGACCGCCCAGGATGCGGAGGATCCAGTTGCGCCACTTGCGGGGCTCGGGCCAGCTTTTCACTTCCTCGAGGGTGATTTCCCGGCAGTGGGTCTCCAGGTCGTGGAGGAAGGTTTCAGCGGCCCGGTGGCAGATCCGTTCGTCGTACAGGAGGGCCAGGAGCTCATAGTTGAGGAAGAGGCTCAGGTTGTCCATGTTGGTCGATCCGATGATGGTCAGGTAGTCGTCGCAGAGATACTGTTTGGCGTGCATCATGTGGTCTTGCCATTCATAGATGCGGACGCCGGCGTCCAGCAGTCCTTCGTACATGGATTCCGCAATGCCTCTTTCCGGTTCGATATCGGTGATGGAGGGCGCGATCCAGCGGACGTCCACCCCGCGTCGGGCGGCTTCCTGCAGCGCCTCAATGGTGGACGGCGGCGGGGGAGAATAGGGATTGTAGTACCAGAAATACTTTTGGGCATGGGCCAGGGCCCATTCGAGGCAGTTGCGGGTGGGAAGGCGCCGGTCCGTCGGGTATTCCGGAACGACCTGGACGGGAACGCCGAAGAACTGTTCCAGCCCGGGCACCGTGTCCCGCAGGGCCTTCTCTTCCAGGTCCGGGGCGACGTAGAGCGGTTTCTGACGGTGGAGGCCGATGTTCCGCTGGTTCCCATGGAATGCCTCGGTCAGGTCCGCGAGGACGGGACCGGTGATCCGGACATCGGCGTCGTGCCAGTCGAAAAAATACTTGTCCTGGATGTTCCGGCTGCCCACGAAGGCCGTGGTTCCGTCCAGGAGAAGCAGTTTGCGATGGTTCCGGTGCGTGGCGAGCTTGGGAATCCAGTGGTCCAGGAAAAAGACGGGCCGGTGGAATGTTTTCACCATGGCGCCGTCCTCCCGCAGCGTCTTCAGTTTCCGGATATCTTCCGCCGTATTGGCGGCCTTGTCCAGGATGATCCGTACATCGACTCCGGAAGCGGCTTTTTCCCGGAGGATGCCCGCGAGGACCGTGCCAACGGAATCCAGGCAGAACCGGTAGGGCTCAATATACACGGAGCGTTCGGCCGCCCGCACGTCGTCAAGCATCCGGTCCAGGTTCTCCTGCCCTTCGAAAACCAGGCTCACGGTGTTTCCCTCGATGGGCTTCATGCCCGTGTCCTTTTCCATCAGGGCGGCCAGCTGCTGGTAATCGGCCCGGACACCACTATACAACGTGGAATCCGTCACGACCGGGATGTAGGACTGGTGCAGCGGGGCGCGGTAGCCGCAGCCTGCCAGCGCCAGGCCGCAGAGCAGCGTCAGAAGCGTCTTTCTCATAACGGCTTCCTGTATTCTTTCACCGCCTTCACTGCGCATTTCTGGCACAGGCGGGCGTCTTTCGCGGTGATGGCGTATTCGGTGTCCAGGAGCTGATACCCGTTGCCCAGGACGGATTTGCCCAGGGTGGGTTTGATGAGTGCTTCGAACCATGTGCAGGCCGCGAGATAACGGCCATACTGACGCGTGAGATGATAACCGTCCCGCGTGAGCTGGTACACCTTGGAGGTCGCCGGAACCTTCGAATCGTTGTTCAGCCGCGTGCCCCGGGCAATCTGCACGGCTTCGCCGGAGGGAATGATTACCGGGATGTTGAACTGCTTGCCGGCGTGGTCCACGCAGCCCTTGATGGCCTCGTACATCTTCATCTGGTCGCGGCCGTAGCGGGGGAAGGCCCGGTGGTCGGAATTGGACGCATAGGCCCAGGTCATGTGCCACACGATGGCCGCGTGGGGATTGGGCGCTTCCTTCCGGATGATGGAAACAAGCTTCGGGATGCCTTTCTCGTAGGTGTCGTAGATGCCCGAGTCATCCGAGGCCTGCTGGATCGTGATGATGTCCCAAGGCTCGTCCTTGAGGCCGTCCAGCAGGGTCGCGTTCCGGCTGACGGTCACCCACGCGTTCTTCGTGGACTTGTAGTAAATATAGTTCGCCGTTCCCTCCGCATATTCCTTACAATGCCTTTCCAGGGTGCAACCGCCGATGTAGAGGCGGGCGATGATGACATTGTGGATGCCCGCCGCTTCCAGCAGGCCCGGAAGATACTCGGTCCCGTCGTCGGAAAAACTGTTGCCCACGGCAAGGATCCGGAGCGTGTCCGGATGCTGGGGCAGGGGGTAATTTTCGATGCGGACCTGGGCTTGCAGGAGCGTCGCCGTAGCGAACGCGACCAGGGCGAGGAGGAATCGTTTCAGCGTCATAGGCAGTGGATTACTGCCCAAAGATACGAAAAAAAGCTGTCTTTACCACTAGTCTCCGTTGTACAGGCCGGTGAAGAGGATCACGCCGGAGGTGGTTTCCGAGATGGTGTACAGGAACGGATGGTCGGCCGTGAATTTGACCGTGCGGGGCTCCGGATCCGGGCCGGCGCTGGTGAGCCTCATTTCGATGACCGTGACGGCCGCAGCTTCGGTGCCGGTCTCATTGACCGTGATGTTGGCCTTGTGGATGACCTTGGAGATGGCGGCTGAGTCGTTATCGACCAATTCCGTGTATGGCCCGACGGGAATGCCCATGTCGGCGAGCAGGTCTTTCATCTCCACGGTGGATTCCGTGTTGAAACGGGGGAGACTCAGGATGACGCGGCAGGTTTCGTACGCCTGCGGCAACTGCTTGGCATCCGGCAGGGAAGCCAGGGCGTCGCTCTTTTCCGGCAGATAGAGGGTCAGGACATACTTGCCGTTCCCGTAAGGCAGGGAAACGGCCTGGCCGAAGTCGTTCTCGCCATAGCGGGTTTCCAGCGTCTGGTGCATCATCCCCACCTTTGCGGTCGTGCCGTCGAGGTTCCGGAAGTTCTCGTCCCGGGTCGCCGCCTTGTCAAAAGAGGTGGTCCAGTCCGCATGGAAGAAGATGGCGTTCATGATGTACATGATCGCGGCCGGGTTGACTTCCTTGAGAACGTCCTTGATCCGCCCGTAGGTGTGTTTCTCGCACCAGTCATTGACATACTTGATCACGGCCTGTTCGTCCGAGAAGGACATGGACTCCACCAACGCGTCGTAATAGGTCTCAACGGCGGATTTGAACGGAGCCTTCGGGGTGAAAAGGTCATTGACCAGTACGCCGTCCGCGAGAGCCAGGGTGACGCTCGTGTCCACCTGCGGCAGGGTTTCGATGAGTTTGGCGCAGAATTCATTGATAGCTTCCGTCCCTTCATAACCCAGGACGCCGGCGATTCGGGCGGCCGTTGCCGCATCGGCACCGTTCCCGAGCATGCCCAGCGCATACTGGACGCTGAGTGGAGAGATGATGAGACTCTTCTTTTCGCTGTCGTCCCAGACCTTTTTAGTGAGTTTCCAGGCGAACTGGTTCCCGGCCTGGACGAAGGCCTGTTCGGCCCGGGTCAGGGGGACCCGGTCTATTTCGTGGGCGGCCTTCGGGAAGGGCGGGAGCCCGGCTTCGGGATCCTGGATGTCGGGAGTCTTGCTGCAGGAAAGGGTGAGGGCCAGGAGGGCGGCCCCGCCGAGGAGAATCAATCGACGCATAACCATATTCTTTTGTCTTTCAAATCCGGGTGACCCGGGATTCTTGCATCTAAATCTTGATTTTGACGCCCGCTTTCCCGAGAGCCCAGGCCGTACCGATGACCAGGAAGGCGAAAGCGGC
>JAEEGL012504469.1_pt1 | contig 12253 bp, 8 predicted proteins | sample 9134231 | NCBI WGS metagenome assembly JAEEGL01 (sample SAMN16246548, study PRJNA631951) | gut metagenome | biome: gut microbiome; feature: rumen; material: fiber-attached | host: Bos | place: Iran: Karaj | collected 2018-10
GAATCATGCGAAATACCCGCCGCTGCTCCGGAAAAGTCAAATTCGTTTGAAACCCCACCAGGTTATACACGGTATTCTCCGCATTGTCCTGACGGAGCTGCACGATCGCAAAGGGGCGTTCTCTTCCCATGCGCTGCAAAGTGTGCTGAAACCCCACCGGCTTTAACGGGCCGAATAAAAGCGTGCGCGGGCCGCGCTTCGCCATGACTTCCACCGGCATGCAGCCTTCAAAAACACGCGTGTTTTCAAATTCTTTCAACGGCACCGTCTGCGCCGTAATCAGCGCCTGATAAAACCGTTCGTATTCCTCCCGCGACATGGGACAGTTCAGATAATCGTCTCCCCGCTCATATCGGGAAGCGCGAAACACCACGGAATGATCGAGCGACTCAGCGAGCACCAGCGGCGCCGCCGCATCAAAAAAATGCAGACCTGCGCCGGTAATCGCCGCAATTTCGTCGTTTAACGCGCCGTACGTCAGCGGCCCGGTCGCGATAATGACCGGAGGCTCCGGTATTTTTACGATTTGCTGCGCGTTCACATGGATGCGCGGATGTTCGCGGATCGCGCGCGTCACATATTCGGAAAATCCGGCTCGATCGACCGCCAAGGCTCCTCCTGCGGGCACGCGGGTAGCGTCCGCCGCGCGCATAATCAGCGAATCCAAAAGGCGCATTTCTTCCTTGAGCAGTCCCACCGCGTTCTCGATGCGGTCCGAGCGGAGGGAATTGGAGCACACCAGCTCCGCAAATGCATCGCTGTGATGTGCGGGCGTGCGTATGCCGAGCGGTTTCATTTCATACAGGTCTACATCGACGCCGCGCTGCGCAAGCTGGTACGCCGCTTCACAGCCTGCAAGGCCCGCGCCGACGACGGACACGCGCTCACGCATCTTGTTTTTCCTTTTTTGCGCCGCGAAGCACGTACCCGCATTCTTTGTTCGTACAGACAACATACTTGCCGTGCTGTCCGACCTTCTGCACCATAACGGAATTGCACTGCGGACACTTCTCTGCAACCGGCCTGTCCCAGGATACGTAATCGCATTGCGGATAGTTTTCGCAGCCGTAAAACACTTTGCTGCGTTTGGATTTGCGCTTGATGAGTTCGCCCCCGCACTTCGGACACGGCACGCCTATCTTTTCCAAGATCGGCTTGGTATTGTGACATGCAGGGAAATTAGGACAAGCGAGGAATTTCCCGTATCGTCCCATTTTATACACCATCATGGCACCGCACTTTTCGCACTGCACGTCTGAAACCTCATCGGCAATGACGACCTTTTCTATGGTTGCATTCGCCTTCTCGACTGACAGCGCAAACGGCGGATAGAACTTTTCCAGAACGTTTACGCCCGGCATCGTTCCTTCTTCGACATGGTCAAGCTCCTCTTCCATGGCTGCCGTAAACTGCACATCGACGATATCCGCGAAGTTTTCCTTCATCAGCTGCGTCACCACAAATCCCAATTCCGTGGGCACCAGCAGCTTCTTTTCGCGGCTGACATATCCGCGCTCGATGATCGTGGATATCGTGGGCGAATATGTGCTGGGACGGCCGATGCCCTTTTCTTCAAGGAATTTAACAAGCGAGGCTTCCGTATACCGTGCGGGCGGCTGCGTAAATTTCTGTTCGCTGTCAAGCTTCTTAAATCCCAGTATATCTCCCGTATTCACTTGCGGCAAAGGCGTTTCCTTCTGCTGCGTTTCATCGCGGCCTTCCACATATACGGCCGTATAACCGTCAAACAGTATGCGCGTGCCGACCGCCCGGAACGTGCAGTCGTTCGCGTCAATCGTTACCGTATTGGTCGCATAAATGCAGTTGGACATCTGGCTCGCGAGAAAACGCTCAAAGATCAGTTTATAAAGCTTAAACTGATCGTTCGTCAAAGAGCTTTTCACCGATGCAGGCGTCAAGCTCATGGACGTGGGGCGAATCGCCTCGTGCGCATCCTGTGCGCTGGCGCGTCCCTTATAAACATTGGGCGTCTCCGGCACGTACCGGTTCCCGTATGTCTTTTCGATATATTCCAACGCCTGCGCCTGCGCTTCATTTGCGATGCGCACGGAATCGGTACGTATATACGTCACCAGACCGACGGCGTTCTTCCCTTCCAATTCAATGCCTTCATAGAGCTGCTGCGCGACCATCATAGTGCGCTTCGTGGTAAACCCGAGCTTTCGGGACGCCTCCTGCTGCAAACTGCTCGTCGTAAACGGCGGCGGCGCGTGGCGGCTCTTTTCCGCGGTTTTGACGTCCGTCACCTTATACACGGCGCCTTCCAATTTATTCAGTACCGCGTCCGCTTCTTCCTTGCTGCGTATTTCCGTCTTTTTGTTCCCGTAACCGACAAATCGGGCTTCAAACGTTTTTTTGCTCTTCTCGTCCGTCACATGCGCGACGATATTCCAGTACTCCTCCGGCACGAAGTCCATAATTTCCTGCTCGCGGTCGCATATGATGCGCGTAGCAACCGACTGTACGCGGCCTGCCGATAAGCCCTTCCGCACCTTCGCCCAGAGAATCGGGCTGATTTTATAACCCACAAGCCGGTCCAGTATGCGCCGCGCCTGCTGCGCGTCCACCAGACGCATGTCTATCGGGCGCACGCCTTTAATAGAATTTTTCACCGCCGTAGCGGTAATCTCATTAAATACGATCCGGCATTTTGAATGTTCGTCTATTTTGAGCACCTGCGCAAGATGCCAGGAAATCGCCTCGCCTTCGCGATCAGGGTCTGTCGCAAGGTACACTTTTTTCGCGGACTTCGCTTCTTTGCGAATGCGCTCTAGAACTTCGCCTCGTCCGCGTAACGTAATATATTTCGGCGCAAAGTCGTGCTCGGTATCGACGCCAAGCTGGCTTTTCGGCAGATCGCGCACGTGGCCGTTGGACGCGATCACCTTGTATTTGCTGCCTAAAAATTTTCCAATCGTTTTTGCTTTTGCCGGCGACTCAACAATCACCAATGTATCCGCCATGCAACATTCCTCCAATTTAGGACTGGTATGTGACCTGCAAGTCATAAATTCTGCCCGGTAACTGCTTCATTATTCCCGAAAAGCACATTTGTGTCAAGGCTGAATTTATTTCCGCAGGTGAATAATTCAGATTCTCGCATAATTCGTCAAAGCTTTTTTCGCCCTGACAAAGCTGGTCGATAATCGCCTGCTGAATCTCCTGATTGCCGCCGACGGGTTTCGGTATTTTCACGGACGGAGCTTCCTTAGACGCCGTTTCCGCTTCGTAATCATATACGTCCGGAAACTCTTCCAGAATATCGTGAATGGTAAAAACGGGCTTTGCCATGCCTTCTTTAATCATCTGATTGGTCCCGACGCTCATAAAATCCGTGATTCGCCCGGGCACGGCGAAAACCTCTCTGCCCTGTTCAAGCGCCTGATTTGCCGTAATAGACGCGCCGCTCTTTGCGGCGGCTTCGACCACTACCGTGCCGCGTGCGAGTCCGCTTATAATTCGATTTCTGATCGGGAAGTGTCTCCCTTCAGGCGGAGTGCCGGGCCGGAATTCCGTTATTACCGCGCCCCGCTCGATCGCATCGTAGTAAAGCTTTTCATTTGCCTTCGGGTAAATACGATCGATCCCGCAGCCCAGTACGACAATCGTCGGATCCTGCGCATCCGGGCATTCAAGCGCACCGACGCTCGCCCACTTGTCCACGCCGTACGCCATGCCGGATACGATCGTTACGCCCCGACACGCCAGCTCGTACGCGAAGTGTTTTGCGACCGTTTTCCCGTACTCCGTGCATTTTCGGGAACCGACCATCGCAATCGGCAGCTTTGGCTCGGGATTGAGGCGTCCTTTTACAAACAGCACCGGGGGCGCATCGTAAATCTCCTTCAGCAATGCGGGGTACCTGTCGCTGTTCGCGATGCACACATCCACCTCATGCTTATTGAGCCAATTACAGTACCGGTCGATATAACGCTGATTGGCTGTTTTCATGAGCTGGCTTTTCAATTCGTCGCCGACGTGCTCGAATGCGCTGTTTACGCCTTTCGCCGCCAGCTCAAACACCTCCTGCACGCTTTCAAACGGCGCGATCAGCTGATAAAACGTGCGCGCGTAAATACCCGTAACGCTGTGCAGCCACAGCCATAGACGCTCTTCCTGTGTCGGTTCCCGCATCTTACTGTTCTCTCTCCTCGTTGATCGTTCGGTACTGAATGGCCTCGGCAATATGCGCAGCAGAGATTTTTTCGCTCTGCTCCAGATCGGCGATCGTCCGCGCAACTTTGTGAATGCGCGTATAAGCGCGGGCGCTCAATCGATAATACGTATAGGCTTGGCGCAAAAGCTGTTTCGATTCGCCGTCCAGCACACAATATTTTTTCAGGAGCGCATTGTTTAACTGCGCGTTGCACCAAATCCCCTCGTCTGCGTACCTTGCGCGTTGCATCTGCCTTGCGCGGTTGACGCGTTCTCGTATCTGTTCGGACGATTCGCCGGTGCGCTTGCTCGATATGTCGTCAAAATGCACTTCCGGCATTTCCACATGGATATCGATACGGTCCAAAAGCGGGCCGCTGATTCTATTCCGGTAGCGCTGTATCTGGCTTGGCGTGCACCGGCACGGATTGATGCGCGAACCGTAATTGCCGCACGGACATGGATTCATAGCGGCCACCAGCATGAAGTCCGCCGGATAGCGCGCCGCAGCGTTGGCACGCGTGATCGTAACCATCCCATCCTCCAGCGGCTGGCGCAGCGCTTCCAGCACATCGCGTTTGAATTCGGGAAGCTCGTCAAGAAACAGCACGCCAAAATGCGCTAAACTGATCTCTCCCGGCAGAGCGTTCGCGCCGCCGCCTATGAGCGACACCGCGGATGCGCCGTGATGCGGCGAGCGGAACGGGCGCTCGTGTACGATTCCATTCATCGTTTTTGTAGCGCCCACAACCGAATGAATCTTCGTGATCTCCAACGCCTCTTCAAACGTCAGATCCGGCAAAATAGAAGGAATACTGCGCGCCAGCATCGTCTTGCCGGAGCCGGGCGTGCCGACCAGAAGCAGATTGTGCCCGCCCGCTGCGGCGATCTCCGCCGCGCGTTTCGCGCCCTGCTGGCCTTTGATCTGATCGAAATCCGCATAATGCGCAGGCGGACGGTTCTCCCACAGCCGCGTCGGACAGGGCTTTATCTCCTGCTCGCCGCGAAAATAGGCCATGGCTTCTCTCAGGCTTGTAACCGGAAGAACCGTAAGACCCGTAATGTACGAAGCTTCCGCCGTGTTTTCCTCTGCGAGCATCACCGTTCGAAAGCCCTTGGAATACGCGTCGATAACCATCGGCAAAACGCCGTTCACGGGACGCACGCTCCCGTCAAGCGCCAGTTCGCCCAACAGAATGATATCTCCGGCGCTTTCCGGCGGCAGCTGCCCGCTGGCAATCAGCAGGCCTATCGCGATCGGAAGGTCATAGAACGCGCCTTCCTTTCTTAAGCCTGCCGGCGCAAGATTGACCGTCATGCGTTTTGCGGGAAAATCAAAACCGCTGTTTCGGATTGCGGAACGAATACGCTCCTTGGATTCTCTGACGACAGCATCTGGCAAACCGACGGTTTCATAACCGGGCAAGCCGTTGGAAATGTCGGTTTCTACTTTGACGCAGTAGCCTTGAATGCCATTGAGGCCGTAGCTGAGCACTGACGCCAGCACATGCATCCTCTCCCTTTATTAAGCGTTACCTTGGGAATCGTTTTTCTGTCTGAAAACGATCAGCTTGTTGCCTATAAAGTTTACGATCAGCGAACAGGCCGTCGCGATCACTTTACAGACGATCAATTGCCAAAATTCATTTGCGATGTGAATATTTTGATTGCACAACGACAGCACCAGTGTCGATACGCCCAATGATACCAGATTGACTATAATAAACAGTACAAATGTAAGAACCGTTCTTTTTTGCGTCTGTTTAAACGTCCAGCGCGAGTTCCAGAAATAGCTGTTGAGAACACCGCAGGTATACGAAACGATATTCGCAGGTATCAGCGGTACGCCGATGACCGCCGTGAGCAAAGTGTATATGCCGAGATCGATCAGCGTGTTCATCACGCCGATTAAAACGAATTTCAAAAACTGTATGGTAACGGTCTTCGGCTGCTCGTATTTATCCGTTTTTCCGGCATTCATGCAAACTTCCTCCCTATACGCCTTTTATCAATACGCCGCCCGGAAGGTATTTCAGGAACGCTGCATAGCTCCGCGGAATGACCGCGCCGGAAATTCCCGGATACAACAAAGCAAACAACAGCAGGCACAAAATCATCCATACGTACTTCACCCATGCGAGATAGGGATACTTTTCTTCCATCTTTTCCAACAGGTATACCGAACACAACACGATAAACGGCACCGTTGCAAAGAAGTGGTAGATGAACGTACAGCGCGATATCAGTATCCAAGGCAGATAGTTCGCCGCACAGCCTACCAGAATCACCGCAAGCGCCCGATCCGGTTTGATCTTGCCGCGTATGCGCTGTACGATGAGCAGCAGCGTGCCGATCGTACCGACCCACCACACCGCCGGGTTTCCGGACGCGGTCAATGTCGAAACATACCCCGCGGGAATATTGCCTCTTCCGTCATAGTACCACATCGGCCGGAACGTGAACGGCCACTCCCACCACGAGGACTGATAGGGATGCGTCGCTGTCAGTTGCCCGTGGTAGTTCAACATAAACTCCTGATATTCCCATACTTTTTCCAGCCCGTATTTGTTCTCGCAGAGCATATACGGAAGATATGACAAGACATATACTATGATCGGCATTATGATAAACAGCAGGCAGCACCACAGTAACGTATAGACCGTATTGCGCCAAAACCGCTGCGTTTGCCGTATCGCCTGCTCGTCTCCGGATTTACGCGCGTAGCTGTACTCGCGGTACCTTCTGACGAGCGAAGCGAACAACAGCACCGCAAGTCCCACGCCCGCATAAATACAAATCCATTTCGACGCGGCGCCCAGCGCGAAAAACACCGCCGAAAGAGCCAAAGGCTTCAGCGTCGCCTTAAAGCCGTCCACATGGAAATTCATCGTGTAATAGCGGTACATCCAATAGTACATCAGAATGATGAAAAATACCGCATATACGTCGATCGTCGCAATTCGCGTCTGTGTGAAATGCATGAAGTCAAACGCAAACAGAAGTACGGCCAACAGTGCATATTCGGATTTTTTGAATATCTGTCTCGCAAACAGATACATCAGCGGCACCATGCCTATTCCGAGCAGTGTGCCGACAATGCGCCAGCCAAACGGATTCATTCCAAAGACGGCGATGCCGAGCATGATCAGAATCTTCCCGAGCGGCGGATGCGAGTTTTCGTACGGATTCCAGCCCTTGAGATGTTCATATGCCGTACGGGCATGGTACAATTCATCAAAATACATTCCGTTCAGATAAGACGGCGCCTCAGGCACTTTCGACTGTTCATCTATCAGATGGTATGCCGACGTTTCGTCTTCCGGCGGCGCAAGCGTTTGGGAAGATGTGATGTCTAAAATATCTACGAGGTTGCCATCCGCATCAAAGAATGCGATTTCATTGATGCGCAAAACGCCCGAGTAACGCACGAGAGTGACGCTTTTCGCCTCAAAATCGGTTTCAATGCGCTGCCAACGGAACATTTCGTCATACGTCTGCTGGTAGTATTCCCGATGTCCGTCGTCCGTTCGCAGAATCGCCGTTCCGTTTCCGATATTGCCGTAAACCCAGTATTCGCACACCTTCGTCGGCTGTACAAACTCGATCGTGACGGATTCGCCGGTTTTCGGCGGTTCCCAGTAGGTTTCCGGCACCGTCAGCGTCCCGAGGTTCACCAGCGCCAGAACGGCGTAAATTCCCGTCAATATCCAGCAAAACAGATGATCCTTGCGTGTAAAGCGCTTGCGCTGACCGCTCAAAGATATGATTTCCAGTTTTTGTCTTTTCTCCTCTGTGGTTTCCTGTTCCGCCAGAATCTCCTTTCGTTTGCGTCCGGTCATCAGATCGAAACAAACTTTTACCAGATAAACAAAGCCGATCACCTGCGCAAGCGAACAGAATCGAGTCATCAAATCGTACATCAATCCTCGCGCAGATTGATCGTCGACAATGATGAAAGCGCACAGCGTGTTGAACAGAAGCGTCAGCGAAAACCAACCGAAACAGACATACAGCCGTTTATCCCGATAGTAGAATGCCGCGGCGAGCAGCAGGAACAGCGCCGGGAACAGATATCTTTCGTGCATATACTGTCCCAACGTAAAGACCGCAATAATCAGGAAGGCCGACGCAAGCAGCAGTGCGCCGGGATTTTTCTTGCGTTCCTTGATATAAAAGCCAATCGCGGCAACTACGGAAAGCACGATAAAAATTGTGCCCCACGTTCCATAAGACAGAAGGAACGGCACCTTATTGACATTCGTCCAGTTCCCGCCGAACAAGGCCGGCAGATTGAACGCTTCGACGCTGGCATACGGATATGAAGTAGCCGTCGAAAAATACTTGCCCAGCAGCCAATCCCACGGCTGCGAGCCTTTGAACGGAAGCGCAAGCACAAATATGACCGCAAACATCGCAACGAGCGACGCAAGCACTTCCAGTAAACGTCTTTTCCACCCGCGGCCAAATATATCCATGATCAGCACGACTGCAAACAGCGGGCCGAACATCAGCGCCTGCGGCTTCAGCAGCACTGCTATGCCGTAGAATACGCCTGCTAATATCCGGCGCTGCTTCATGAACGACCAGATCGCCGCGAATATGCACAGCGTCAGGAGGGAATCCACCTGTCCCCATGCGCCGGAAATAAACATCGCCGCGGGGTTAAACGCCATAAGCGCCATCAACGCCAACGCCTTGGAGTTGGAAAGATCAAATCTGCGCGCCATACGGTAAATGATATACGCGCTCACGAGGTCCGCAACGGTCGCCGGAAGCTTCAGCATGAATATGAATACCGGACCGGCGCTGGAAAGTCCAAACAGGGAACGAATAGCGCCTAGGAACCAGAGGATATACATATATCCCGGCGGATAATCGGCAAACATGCCGGACGTATAGAAGTTCGCGGGGCCTCCTTCCACCATCGCGTTCGACCAAGCTCTGAAGCAGGAAATATCGGTCGAATGGCCGACAAATATCAGCGACAGAATTGCGCGGATTACGAGCGCGGCGACAAGTATCGTCACAATCTCACTGCGCACGCCCGGTTCCTTTTTCCCGTCCAGCGATTGCACCGGCGCGCCGAGGAAAGTCTTTTTGCGGTAAAAATACACAAAAAGCACAGCAAAAGCAATTGTCACGATAAGGATCCACCAAAAGCCCGTAGGTGTTTTCGATGCCGTATCCGTTTCAGTAATACTCCCCTGCTGATGATAGTACGAATCATCCAGGTCGGCAAACGATACTGCGCCGGGCAGGATTTTTTCCTGTTCGATCATGGTCATGTTATCGAACCACGCTTCTCCCGAAGCGAGCGCGCCATATCCGCCTATGCGCAGCGCGACGGTCACCTCGTGCTGGTTTTCCGCCGTACAGCCGGTTAAAACAACATGTGTCCACTCATCCTGCTGATAGATGTATTGCGAGGTGGCGAACGTGTTTTCTACGGAAATTCCCGCTCCTGCCTGACCGGTAATCCCGTCCGCCTTAATATCGCAGGAAAGCTGATAGCATGTGTTCGGCTTCACCTGAACGGTTTGCGTGATTCGCGCGTCGTTGGCAAGTGCGTTGGAAATGTGTATACCGTTTCCGTAGGCGCTGTCGGAAAAGAGTTCGGCGCTGCTTGCTCCCTGCTCCCATTCTAAAAACGACCACCCCTTCGGCAGTCCGTTCGATAATGTCGGCATTTGCTCAAAGTCGCCGTTATAGATCAGATTGTCCGATTGTGCGCTTGCCGTAACCGCAAAAATTAGCAGCAGCATCGCTGCCAGCACAATCACCAAACCTCTTCGCATATTTCGCCTCCGTCTGTTTTCTGCGGATAGTTATTTGCATATTAACATAAAGCTCCGCAAATGGGAATGCATACTTACGGTTCCACCGAAAACGCATCGCTGATGTGGTTGATGCTCATGGAATTCAAATCCACTTCCACCACGTCGAAACGCACCGCATATTCATCATATCCGTTTTGCTGAATATAAGACAGCGCCGCCTGAATAATGTTCCTCTGTTTATTGGCCGTAACCGATTCGGCAGGCGTTCCGTAAGCAAGAGACGTTCGCGCCTTCACCTCCACAAACACGATCGTTTCATCCTCGCGCATAATCAGGTCGATCTCTTTTCTCCCCGCACGATAATTCTTTTCCAGCAAATGCATGCCGCGCCGACGCAAATACGTCAGCGCTATCATTTCGCCTTTGTTCCCCTGTAAACGATTGGTAATTTTCATACGATCCGTCCGATAAAACTCCTTCTGTGCAGCGGACATGGCCCATAAGCGCGCAATGCATCGATATGTTCTTTCGTTCCGTACCCCTTATTCCGGCAAAAACCGTATTGCGGGTACTGTTCATGCGCCTGACGCATATAGGAATCACGCGCAACCTTTGCGACGATCGACGCCGCTGCGATCAAATAGCTGCGTGCATCGCCGTGCACGAACACGTGCTGTTCGGCGCGAATATCCAATCCCTGCAGCGCGTCAATCAGCACGTCCGTCACCTGCACGGACATTCCCTCAAAAGCTTTGACAAACGCCTGTTTCGTAGCCTGTAGGATATTGATCCGGTCAATGACGTCGGGACCGACCCAGCCCAGTGAAATATCGACTGCCCGCGCGCGAATCTGCGCGTCCAGCAATTCGCGGCGGCGCTCCGAAAGTTTTTTCGAGTCGTTCACATATTCGATCAGCGGTTCCGGCGGCAGCACCACACATGCCGCCACCACGGGACCCGCCAGCGGTCCGCGGCCCACCTCGTCCATGCCGGCGAGCACCACGCCCGACCGGCTCCAGAAAGAACGTTCGATACTGGTTAATTCCGCCAGACGCTCAGCTTCATTCTTCTTCGGCATAGAGTTTTTCCTCGTCTCCCGGCAGTTCCAATGTGACGCGTGCGATTTTGCCCGCGCGAAATTCATCCAAAACGATGCGCGCGGCACGTTCGGTATCTATTTGCCCGCCCGGCAGCAAAAAGCCGCGGCTTTTGCATACGGCCGGCAAAAACTCCGACGCAGGCATGTCCGCCTTAACGTACGCGTAACGGTTTGTCAGCGCCTCGGGGCACAATACCGAAAGCTCCTGCATCAGCTGAGTCGCCAGCCTCTCGACGTCCATAATATCGTCCTTAATCGAACCGATATACGCTAGGTGCCGTGCGCACGCCTGGCTCTCCAGCTTCGGCCAGAGCAGTCCCGGCGTGTCAAGCAGTTCCAGATACGGAGAGATCTTCACCCATTGTTTCCCCTTTGTAACGCCCGGCTTGTCTCCCACCTGCGCACGGGATACGCCTGCGATGCAATTGATAAATGTGGATTTTCCTACATTGGGAATCCCTACTACGATCGCGCGTATCACCTTTGTAACGCCTTTGAGGCGCATGCGCTCCACGCGCTCCCTGCATGCCTGTTCTATCAGGGAAACAGCCTGCTTTCGCTTGCCTGTTTTCGTCGATACAAACGATATACCGGAAAACCCTCGCCGCGCATATTCCGCCTGCCAGCGGTCGGTCGCCACCTGATCCGCCAGATCGCTCTTATTCAACAGGATGACGCGCTCCTTGTTCGCAAACAAGCCGTCAAAATCCGGATTGCGCGAAGCGACAGGCGCACGCGCGTCCACGATTTCGACAACCACGTCGATGAGTTTGAGATTTTCTTCGAGCATACGGCGCGCTTTCGCCATATGGCCCGGATACCATTGTATCTGCATGCTTTTTCACCTAAAAAGAGAAAAACCCCTTTGCCGCTTTGAAGTGAAGCAGGCATACGGGGTTTTCATCACATGATCGGCTTATTTCTCGCGGATACGCTCGGTAACCTTCGCAGCTTTACCGACACGATCACGCAGATAATACAGCTTGGCGCGGCGCACTTTACCATGGCGCACGACCTCAATACGTCCGATACGCGGGCTGTTGTACGGGAAAGTTCTTTCCACGCCTACGCCATACGATACGCGCCTTACCGTAAAGGTTTTGCGGATACCGCCGCCCTGCATCTTGATTACGGTGCCTTCGAAGCTCTGCAGTCTTTCCCGGCTGCCTTCAATAACCTTAACGAATACGCGGACAGTGTC
>JAEEGL012590802.1_pt1 | contig 12253 bp, 12 predicted proteins | sample 9134231 | NCBI WGS metagenome assembly JAEEGL01 (sample SAMN16246548, study PRJNA631951) | gut metagenome | biome: gut microbiome; feature: rumen; material: fiber-attached | host: Bos | place: Iran: Karaj | collected 2018-10
GGGATCAGCAGTACGGGGCTCATGTAGTTGTAGTTGCCCTGGATAGCATCAGATACACCCTGAACCAGTTCGGGATCATACTCACCAACGTTACCCGCAAGTGAGATCACGCAATAAATAATGAATGCGAGAAGGAATGTAGGACCTGTGGTTCCCACAAGGGCTCTTACGTGGTCAAACAGACCTGTCTGAGCGGATGCAGGTGAAAGGTTGGTGGTATCGGAAAGAGGTGAGAACTTATCACCTGTGCAAGCTCCGGAAAGAACAGCACCTGCGATGAGTCCGGGATTAACTCCCATTGTAGCTCCGATGGTAAGGAATGCAATACCCAGAGTAGCAGTTGTGGTATAGGATGAACCTAAAGCAGATGCTACGATCAGGCAAAGCAGACAAACCGTAGGAAGGAAGATCTTGGGAGTGAATAATTTCAGTCCGTAGAATACGAGTGCGGGAATAGTACCGCAGGCTTCGAAGGATCCAACCAAGCATCCTACGAATAACAGGATGTACATAGCTTCCAGTGACTGTGCCATGGCGTCATATCCAGCTGCCAAAACTTCCTTGATGGGAACCTTGCAGAGGAAGCCGATGAAACCGATAACACAGGCTGCGATAAGAACGTACATATGAGGATCCTGACCCCATCCCAGACGGCTGTTGGCAAGCATCAGTCCTAACAGCACTATAATGGGAAGAGCGGCCTCGATCTTGCTGGGAAGACGTTCGCCAGCTTTTCTTGTTTCAGCCATATTAAACCTCCTAAACAACAATTGATATAAGTCCTTTTGCGAACGAAATGATGAATAGAATAATAAATCGTTCACAGTAATATTTTATCATCTTGTGCATAATCGTTTCATAACTTGTTTGCTAAAAAATTTGATCAAATTGCTATTTATAAATATTTTAACAATCCCTTATTTGAAAATACAAATCAATTTAGTTTATCCAGTTGCTATTTTTTATTATTATTTTGCTGCCAAAGAATCAATATTTATCTTCTCTTACTTAATAATATACAAAAAACGCCGACGGAGAGTTGATTCTCTGTCGGCGTTTGTAATTTACGGAACTATTATTTAGCCAGTGCTGCCTTAGCCTTCTCGCAAAGTGCAGTGAAACCAGCTGCATCATAGATAGCCATCTCGGAGAGCATCTTTCTGTTGATTTCGATTCCGCTCTTCTTAAGGCCGTTCATAAGCTTGGAATAGCTCATGTCGTTCATTCTTGCTGCAGCGTTGATCCTGGCGATCCACATCTGACGATACTGTCTCTTCTTAAGCTTTCTGCCGATGTAAGCTGATCTTAATGATCTCATAACAGCCTGGTTAGCAACCTTGAACTGCTTGGACTTAGCACCGTAGAATCCTTTAGCCTGCTTTAAAACTTTCTTATGTCTCTTATGGGCGTTTAAGCCACCTTTTACTCTTGCCAGGTTTCTTACCTCCTAATTATTTCGCCATGGATCTGAGCATTCTCTTCAGGTCTGCTGATGTTAATGTAGTAGCTTTTCTTAAGCCTCTCTTACGCTTAGCGGCTTTCTTGGTAAGAATGTGGCTCTTGTATGCCTTATTTCTCTTTACTTTGCCGGATCCGGTTAAATGTAATCTCTTGCATGCCCCTCTGTGGGATTTCATCTTGTTCTTTGCCATGATGTGTGTTCCTTTCTATGATAAAATGATTCTGTAACTTATGAAGACCTGTCCCTGTCGCCTATTCGTTCATTCGGCGCACAGTGGCCGGACAGCTTACTTATCCTTGTCGGAGCGAGGGCTCAGGAACATGTTGATGCCTCTTCCCTCGAACTTGGGTTTCTTATCGACGATGCAGATCTCAGCCAGTGATTCTGCAAAATCGTTCATGACCTCAATAGCATGGTTGGCGTAATCTCTCTCTCTTCCTCTGAGACGGAGCGATACCTTTACGCGGTTTCCTTCCTGAAGGAATTTGGATGCAGCCTTAGCCTTAACCTGGATGTCATGTTCCTCGATGAAAGTAGAAAGTCTTACTTCCTTTACTTCGGTCACCTTCTGTCTCTTCTTGGCGTCCTTCTCTCTCTTCTGTACCTCATAGCGATACTTGCCGTAGTCCAGTATTTTGCAAACCGGGGGGTTGGCGTTGGGAGAAACGTTTACCAGGTCCAGATTCCTCTCCTCTGCAAGCCTTAAAGCTTCCTCGATAGGCAGGATCCCGAGCATGGTGCCGGTCTCATCGATAACTCTTACTTCTGCGTCACGAATTTCTTCGTTGATCAATGCTTCCTTGCTAATGGTAATTTCACCTCCTGAGTGTCTTTCCGACAAAATAATAGCGGATGTAAAAGAAACACCCGCCAAAACACACTATCTCCATAGTGGTATTATCTCTATCAACCTGATCGGGTGACTCGACTCGTCAGGTGAGAAGCGGATACTTCTTCTTCGTTACTAGAGTAATATACCACTTGCGGCAAGCCCTGTCAAGCACTTTTTAGGGCACAAGGCAATAAAAAATAATAACATTTTTTGCTTATAAAAACGGGAACACCTGTTTACTTTTTGTTCTCGATATGGTATGATAGATGCGAACAGATGTGCACTTATCAACTATATTTAGCATTCAGGTTGAACATATATACAGAGAGGTATTCACAATGCTTAAAGCAAGACAACAGAAGATACTGGATTTTATGAAGCAGGAGATCACTACCAAGGGATATCCTCCCACGGTAAGAGAGATCTGCTCTGCCATCGGGATAGCTTCAACTTCCACCGTCCATAAAGATATCGAGACACTGGTTAACGAGGGTTATCTGAAGAAGGACCCTTCCAAGCCCAGAGCAATCATGGTGGTGGATCCTTCCGCCAAGGCCGGCCACATAGAAGCTGCCGGCAGCAGGCAGCACGCCATGCCATCCGCACCGTCCAATCCTAACGTAGTCGATGTTCCCATTGTCGGCAGAGTTGCCGCCGGCGAGCCCATCTTCGCCGAGCAGAACATCGAGGACACCTTCCCTCTTCCCGACAGATTCGTCAACGGCGGCAACAACTTCATGCTCCGCGTCAAGGGCGAATCCATGATCGAAGCAGGCATCATGGACGGAGACCTCATTCTGGTCCAGGAGACCAGTGAAGCCAGAAACGGCGAGATCGTAGTAGCTCTGATCGACGGCATCGAGACCGGCGCCACTGTTAAGACCTTCTACAGGAAGAACGGCAAGATCTACCTCACCCCTGAGAACAAGACAATGGGCCCCATCATAGTAGATGACGCCACCATAGTCGGCAAGGTCAAGGGAGTATTCAGATATTTCAACTAGAATAATACATTAAAGGCTGTCAGTTCATTGGGCTGACAGCCTTTTTTCATTTTGATTTATCGAAAATTATCCGAAGGATACTGTTCTCGATTCCCTTCCAGGTTTGGTGTAGGCGAATATCCGCTTTCCACTCCTGGTTTCTATTGTGACCTGAGGTGTCACAGTATCCTCCTGTTTTATTTTTTTGGAAGATATCCTGAAGCGGTAATAGATGTTTATCTCTCCTGATTTTTTGATCTTATAGGTCAGATCTTCGTTTCCGCTGTATCTCTGGCCTCTGGTTATATATCTTCCGACGACTGTCTTTCCGCCATCCGATTTATTCACGTTAAGAGTCGCCTTTACCCTTACTTTCTTTCCAACGATGGGGCCGTCCGCCTTATATGAGATCTTTTCCTGGATCACGATATAGTTGCCCTTCTGATATCTGGCTGTTTTGACCGATGTCTTGGTCAGCCTTCCCTTATTTACCTTTACGGTATCATCCGTCTCAAAGGAGCTCAGCACCCTCCAGACTTCAGCATATGAACCCGGGCTTCCGTGCTCACCCTTGGGGCCACCGTACTTTTTCATCCACTTGGTCAGCGTGAGATATTTGCCGGTCTTTTCGCCGGGACTCGTCGCTGTGCAGTGCCAAAGGGAGCCGTCTTCACCGATAAGTCCCACGTGGGACCAGACACCCTTACCGTTCTCGGCATAGTTGAAAAACACTATGTCTCCAGGTTTGACTTTATCTATGTTCTTTTTGATCTTGCTGTACGCGCCGGACAGGATCTTTACGGGCTTCACGGTGGAGTTCTTTCTGAAATTGTTTCTCGTTCCTTCCACCCACCAGCCCATCGACATTGGAATGTCGTAGACGTCGTTCATTACTTCAGTCATCCATCCATTGCAGCGTTTGGGCTCGTAGTCAGGCCATTTCTCGGCCATCTTTTCGTAGTCCTTCTCCGAGATGTCCTTTCCCCAGGTCTTGTAGTAGGTCTTCTGGGCGGCATAGGCTTCTGCCCCGCAGGCGTCTCCTCTTACTGGCACAAAGGGTGCCGCTCCCAGGATCATTACGCTTAAAGCCAGCGTGATCACCTTTATTCTGGTTATAGTTTTTCTAATCATCACAACCTCCCCGGTCTGCTTCATCCTTGTATGATCAAAGGCACCACGATCGGCACCGAAAGGCACATCAGAAGTCCTGTTCCGAAACCGTATACCACTATGTCTTCTCTCGCATACTTTTCTATTATCGGCATGCATACGTCCATGGCCGCCACTCCCGGCACTGCGGTGGCTTCGACATATCCGATCTTCGAAGCAAAGAACGGTATGCCGATGATACCTATCACTTCTCTTAACACGTTATGCAAAAAACTTATGGCCGACGCCACCGGATATCCGGCCTGCAAAATCACGTTAGGCGCGTAGGTGTACCAGCCGAACCCACAGGCGATCGCTATGCCCTCTCTAACGCTGAGGGATGTTATCAGGCCGTAGATCACGCCCCCTATGACGCTTCCAAGCACCGCAGCCACAGGGAAGAGCACTATACCGAAACCCGCCTTCTTCGCATTTCTGAATATGGAGCCCGTAAGTCCCAGACTAAGCCCGACAGCTCCCAGAAGAAGTATAAGAAGGATCGTAAGAAGCGGATCCGACTTTGCGAGGAATTCATCCTGAGCGGAAAGTTTTTTGTATATAAGAAAGTAACCTATGGCCATTCCAACAGCTACCAGCGAGCCGATGATCACCGTGGATTTGATACCTGCCACGTTGGCTCTGGCATCACCTGAGGGGCTTTGCCCTTTAGGAAGTCTGTCATCACCCACGTTTCCATAGCGGTCCATCTTAAGGATCTTTCTGGAAAGCGTCACTCCCAGCATGCTTAAAGTTACCGTTATCACGGTGACTATCAACGACTGGATGCCGATGGTTCCCAAAGAGTCTACTATCTCTTTGTTGGCGCCCATTCTTAAGCCCATCATGAACACCAGAACGTATACCAGCACGTTGATCGCCTGATCCACCCATGTTAACTTGTCTTTACGGCTTTTGAGCTTCATCCCCACGATATACATGATGATGAGGGAGCTCCAGCACATTGCAAGTAATTTCATTGACTAAAAAACTATTTATTGATAAATTCTGTAAATTCATTATGTGTAGCGATCCTGAGCCCCATCTGGTCCAGGATCTCCGAAGCTTCTTCCACGGTCCTTCCGCCTTCGTCCACGTCCATTACGGAGTTCGCGACTCCCATAAGGCCTGATCTGGGCGGTATTATTGAAGTGATCAGATTTGCTCCGGCATTTATTCTGTCCCTGAGGCCTGCTATGCCGTCCACGTCAAGAGAAGCCGGGATCAGAGCATCCGGATACATGATCCTCATTATGGCGATTATCTTGAGTTCCTCCAGACGGTCAGGCGTTCTGAAGTTCTCCATAGGGCTTCCGGCCTGCGGCACGAAGCTCATGACCCTGACCTGGCGCGCGCCGATCTGTCCCATTGCGATAATGGAATCCGCCACGTCCTCGGCGGTCTCTCCTACCCCGGAAAGTATGCCTTCTTCGATGTACATGCCCCGTTCCTTTGCATAGAGCTTGGCATGCATCCTCTCGTCATAATCCTGATCCTTCCTGAGCTTAGCGAAAAGTTCCCTGTTATGGGTCTCCTGATAGAGAGCAAAGATATCTGCGCCGGCTTCAGCGAATCTGTCAATGATCTCGTCCGGCACCACTCCCGGTGATATCATAACGGAGGTGCCCATATCTTTTAGAGCCTTGATTATCCTTAAAACCGTCTCGAATCCTTCCTTATGGTACAAAGGATCCTCTCCCATGGTGAGGTCTATCAGGTCAACGCCAGAATCCACCAGCGCCTTCGAGTAAGCCATTATCTCTTCTTCAGACTTTCTGTACCTCTCTATGCCGTTGGATCTCCTGAAATAGCAGAAGTTGCAATTATTCCTGCAGTAAGTGGTGAAGTACACGAAACCATAAGCGAAGATCTTATCTCCCTGGATTTCGTTTCTTATCTGTGACGCTCTTCTGAAAAGTTCGTTTATTTCATTTTTGTCATCGCATTTTAAAATGCGAACTATCTCTTCTTTGTTCATATACTATTTTTTGTGTACCAGATCGGAGCCATAGGTATCAAAGAACGTCTTTGAATACTTGAGAAGCTTCCACTCCGGCACCTTGCATTTAGGGCATGGTTTCACCGCCCACTTGTTCCTTAACCAGCGGGCTGCCCTGGAATTCCTTGAGTTATACACCCTCATCTCCTGCCCGCAATGGGTGGTGATGACGGCGTATTTGCCATAATTTTCTATTGATTTTATGCCGTGGAGAATACCGCTCCTTGCGGGCCAGAGCTTCATCTTCTCAAGAAGCACCAGAAGCTCCACGTTTTTTCTGTAATATCTTTTGGTATCGTCTGCCATAAGACCCTCATTTCTTCACAGTTGCTTTTGACGAAAGGCCTTTCTTCAAAAGTTTTATACACTTTCAGTTATTATATCACAGCGGAGCGCCTCTTTAAAGTGATTGCTTGTAACTATGGTACAAAAAGATGAAAGTCTTGAATGACGATACAAAATAATGTATTATTTTAAAAGGAGGTGGAATCACATGAGATCTTTCAGGAAAATACTGATAATCGTTTTGACGTTGGCGATATCATTGAGCATGGCAGTTCCCGCTTTTGGAGCGTCCGGCGATAAAACGATCTACTTAACGACCAAGTATAATGAGAAAAGTTATGACTCGGAAGGTAATGTTGAATATACGATCAACACCAAATACACATACAACAAAAGCGGTCTTTTAAAGAGTTACAAATACTCCGACGAAGAAGAAATCGAAAAAGGAACCTACTACTATAACTCCAAGCACCAGGCAACAAAGCTTCTCTTCACAAGTACCAGCAGAGACGGTGAAAGAAAGGAAAAGTATTGCTATAAATTCAGCTATAACAAAAACGGATATTTACGCAAAAAAACAGGATACTGGATCGATAACGGCAAATATGTGAAATTATGGGAGTACCGTTATACATGGAACAACAAGGGTCAGTTAACGAAATGCGTATCCCTTAATGAATGGGGCAATACTGTTTCAACAGAATGGTACACATACGACGAAAAAGGTCAGCTTACAAAATATAAAAGTCGTGACCCCGGCGAAGAAAACTCATACATCGTAAGGTATAAGTACAATGACGATGGACAATATATCAGCAGCTATTCAAAAGGTTCTTTTCCTAATTTACCTTTTTATGAAGAATGTACTTACGATGGGAACAAAAAAACAACTATAAGATACGAAGATAAATCCAAGGAATCCATAATCGAAAAATCGATCGAAACCTACAAGAACGGAAATCTTGTCAAAAGCAAGTATTATAACGGCTTTGATATAGAAGAACTAAGCAGCTTAACAAACTACAACTACAAAAAAATCACACTCAAATCAAAATATAAAAAAGCTGTACTTAGGCAGCAGGCATGCTGGGACTACATAGCTCCATAAATGGCAAAATCAAAAAGAGCCCGACCGGGCTCTTTTTATCTGATCAATTATTGTTTATCACAACTTCCAGAAATTTGCGTTAGATGAGATCCCCTTACTCTTCAGCATTTTCCTGTACGTTTTGAATTTAGATTTTGGGAGATAGACAGATGCATACTTGGACGTGTCCTTGAAAGCCTTGCTGCCGATGTTCTTTGATTTAAGTAATTTGGACTTGATCCTGATATCCAACAAATCTGAGCACTTCTGGAATGCGGATTTGCCTATCGTCTTAACGTTTGCGGGGATGGTCAGCGACCCAAGGGATTTGCAGTTGTAAAACGCCTTCTTGCAGATCGTCTTTACGTTTTTGCCAAGTTTCACCGTCTTCAGTATTTCGCAATTACTGAAGGCTGACACACCGATACGCTGAACGTTGGATCCGATCGTGACTTCTTTGATATGCAAGCCGCTAAAAGCTTTGTCTTCTATTTCGATTACCTTGTACTTGACGCCGTTTTTTGAAACGCAGGCAGGTATTTTTATTGAAGAATAATCATTGACACAACCAGTCACCTTAACTTTTCTGGAGCCTTTTTCTGAGGAAATGACGGTGTACTGAACGCCCTGCTCGTCCTCGAACATGTAACCCTTGGGAAGCTTCTTGGAAATATCCTTTATCTTAATGGGGACGAAGAAGTTCCATGTAGTCCACTGGTCGTCAACGCCCGGCGATAGATTCGTATAATAAACGTGAGCATAGTATTCGTTTTTCGGATCAATGGACAAATGAAGCAGGTTGCCGGTGGAAATATCGTAATTGTTGGATTTATATTTAAATTGCTCCTCACCATCTTTATAGCCCAGCTCTGCAGCTGTACATACCCTCGAAGTAATGTATGGAGATGCAAAATTTACGTTGACCGAATTTTCCGGAAGCTCTGAGACGTAATACCTGGGTGCCCTTGTCGATTCAGGGCATTTGATACGAAGATATGACTCATTTTCGCCCAGATATACCATCTCGGCTGTTTCTATCACATCTTTACAGGGCATGTACCACCCATAATAATCATACGAGCCAAAGCAGGATATCGCGGCATAGTAGGTACCCGGCATTAGAAGCGCTTTGAATACCATGGGGTGTTTGTTAACACGGTCAGTACGATCTCGATTTTTATAAAGATCTATGTTTGTCGACCGTACTCCTCCCGCCGCATCATAATCCGAACGGTACACTTTTTCAAATCCCACCCAGCTGATCTCATCTATGTGGAATGCAACATATTCCCACTCTTCTTTCCCGAGCTCGATCTGCTTATGGCTCAAGCTCAACTGCATCTCGCTTTCAGTCAGGCGTTTGATATTATCAGGGTTATATACATGTTTTAGAGTTATATTAGTATAATCGGTATCTTCAGCATACGCGTGCTGGGCCGTAATGGTCAGCAGCACTCCCAAAACTAAAACAGTTATAATAAGCAGTAAAGCGCTTGCCTTGATCTTGTTCTGTATGGCGCGGTACATGGTCTCCCTCCTCTTAAGTTCAAACCAAAACGATCGGGTGTTTTTATGCTTTTATTATATCATATTATTTATGCATCAGATATGTTTTTTTATATTACTCTGTAACGCGGACCGGTGAGATCTAAAAAACATGCCAAAAATACCACTATTTTTTTCGCTGGTATTTTTGCATGGAATAATTAAGCAAAAATACCATTTTCCGCAAAGAAAAATGGCATCTAGGTATATGATTTTGTTCCAAAAATACCACTTTTCGCGGCATGGTATTTTTGCAAAGAAATATAACTCAAAAATACCATTTTTATCTCAGAAAAATGGTATTTTTGGACGTGTTTTCAATATGTTACTTTAATGGGCATCACAGTCTCAAACAACTACTATATATCTGACAAATATATAAAACCCCTTGAAATTCAAGGGGTTTTCTTATGTGGCGAGGTGACCGGGAGTCTCACCCGGCTATCTGGATTTAGAGTCCAGGCGATCAATACGATCCTCACCCCAAGTCTTTGCCCGATACTCAGTCTCGTTCAGAGGACCGGGCGCAAATCAGATCATCACGGCATGGTCTTCAGGATCTCTCCGAGCATCATAGCCGTTCCTATCTCAAGATTATCATAAACGGCTGTATTTTGCAACCTTTCCGCCGCCTTTTCGGTAAGGGACAGAGGTACCCCAGGGCTCGCGTAAAGAACGTTTTCTCCCAACATTTCATCAGTCAGCCATCCGCCTTCATTGGTGAAGTCAAGGATGAAGCGATAATTCCTGATCTCTTCAGGTGAGCTTATGGTCTTCCTTTCGGGATAGTCCGCCCTGAATGACTCAAGTGCTTTTTCATCTTTATCGTACATGTCGAAATCTATCCCATGGCCGTCCAGTATCTGGACTGCCTCTTCTCCGACGATGCCATAACCTATCACCAGTATCTTTTCTTTAGAGATATCAAGTCCGGCCTTCCTCATCATGGCTCTGAGCACCATGATGTACCCCAGAGCGGTGGAATAGTTGTTGTCACCGAAGCTTCCATTATCCCTGGAAAACGCCAGATATCTCGTGTCATCTGCCATGAAGATAACTCCGGCGTCCATGAGGATGGAACTGTACAGTCCGTCCACGTCGGTCTCTTCAGCTACGTAAGTCCTGAATCCCATTGACCTAACGATGGCTGCCACGGATTCAGAGAAGGAACCTATGACGCCCTCCCCCTGGGTCACAGGAACGGCTGCAACCAGAAGTTCTTTGGAATATCTGTCGTATTTCTCTGAAGAAATACCATATGTATCCTTCACCAGTCCCGCCAGATCAAAGCCTGTCTTTGCCAAAAGATCCGCATTGTATTTGCCCATGCCCTCCGGCATGTGATCTATCCATTCTGTTTTCAGTCTGGTCATTTCCAAACCCTCCTTTTAAATGTTGAGAGGCTCTCCGTCTATGAACGAAAGCGTCCTTCCATAACGTTTGATAGTGCGGCCCTTGTCAAGAGCCATTGTGAGCCGCTCTATGCCGAAGCCTATGCCGACCCAGGTGTCGAACACGCCCCACTCCGGATCGAGGAAGTGCGGTCCGTATGAGCCTGATGCCACTTCCATACCGTTTATGAGAATATCAAAGGATACTTTGCCGTACACCTCCGAATCTTCCTGTACGAACTCGTACTCGCCTTCCTTAAGTCCAAGTGCTTCCATGGCGCTCCTGGCCAGGCGCTCCAGTTCCTGAAGCTGCTCTCCATCTTCGACCGAAGCCAGTTCCACAAGATTGAGCATGGTGAACTCGTTCAGATGCTGTGATCCCTGAGATTCCTTCCTGAAGCATGAACCTATCTCAAAAATCTTGACAGGCTTCCTGGTGATCCTTAAAAGTTCCCTCATCTCCACGTAGAGATTGGGAGCAAGCATAGGTCTTAAGCAGTGCTTGCCGTCCACCCAAAAGATCTGCTCCATGAAGGGGCTTCCAGAGTCTATGCCCATCTTCTTCAGAGACTCTTTGGAAATGATCGTAGGCGTTATCACCTCGGTGAAGCCTTCGCGGTCGAGCCACTCCGCCATCTTGTTTCCGGTCATCCTGAACTTGGTGATATGTCTGGACTCCAGCAGATCAAAGATGTCGTTTCTGGCATATCTGGTCAGCTCTTTTTCGAGTTTTTTGAAATATGTGTTTCTGTCCTCTTTAGTTTCAAACTCCCTGTCCAGTTCTTCTTTTGGGCAGTTCAGTTCGTTCAGTCTTTCTGATTGTGTAACAGTGTATTTCTCCATTTAAGCACCTCATCCTTATCTTCGCCCCAGTTGATGAATATTCCCCTGAAATCCGAGCCTTCCCCGCTCCAGTCCGTCATGGACTCCATTGAGCCGAGGAAATCCTCTCTAAGTGTAAGCGGTCCGGCGTTCCTCATGATGTGCTCGCCTTCCGACGTGATGATCCCTGCCTCCCGTTTATAGTTCTCGTAGGCGCAAAATATTTTTTCCTGCCCTTTATCCGCAGTATTTGGATCGCTGAAATCGCCCTTGAGCGTAATGTCTGCGAGCTCCTTAAGCTGGTTCATTCCGGATGATTTGAGTACCGCGATAGGTGTCTGGCTGGGAATGCGCGCGTCGATCTCCAGGACCTTCAGGTCCTCACCGTCGTCTATGACTTCCACATCCATGATACCCTTGAGATCTACCAGTTCCGCAAGTTTCACGGCTATCTCCTGGAATCTCCTGAGTTTAGCCTCCGGGAGTTTCACCGGAGAAGTTATCATGTTGCAGTCGTAGCCTTTGTCGACATGGACCTCAGTTACGGTATATGTCCTGTAGTTCCCCGGTTTGCCTATCACTTCTATGGAGTAAGACGGTCCCTCCAGATATTCCTGGATTATATCTCCGGGCTGAGCTTTCTTTTCGTAAACTTCGGCCTCTTCATAGGTCTCCAGCCTTCTGACTCCGGTGGAGCCGGA
>JAEEGL016303324.1_pt1 | contig 12253 bp, 10 predicted proteins | sample 9134231 | NCBI WGS metagenome assembly JAEEGL01 (sample SAMN16246548, study PRJNA631951) | gut metagenome | biome: gut microbiome; feature: rumen; material: fiber-attached | host: Bos | place: Iran: Karaj | collected 2018-10
AGTAATACAGTATGATCATTTAGAAAAACCGCCCCGAATTATGATGAATCGGGGCGGTTTTGCATTTAGCAGCTTATTTGAGACTAGCAAGCTCATCCTTAGTACTTTTGGCTAATGCTGCCAGGAATTGCTCCACAGTAGGCTTCTTACCACCAAATTGCTCCCAGAATGCGATAGCCATAGGGTCGTCTGATTTCATACCTTCGTCAATGGCTGCGCTAATATCCCTCCGAACCTCGTTGACAGATACTCCGTTCATTTTAGCAGTTTCTTTTAAAATGTTTCTTTTCATAGTGGACCTCCGTTTTACTATTAGTATTTGTACTTTACCGACAGTTACATTATACCACATTTCCGTGTCGAAAAAGCGCACAATCAGTCGGGCAATAAAAAAATCGGCGATTTCTCGCCGATTTGTCGAATATTGTCATTTTCTCTTTGCGTCTTCGATCATTGCCCGAACAACAGTAAAAATACGCTCTTGGTCCCGCTCAGGCAGTTCAGATATATCATCAAGCATTACAGACCGCTTAATTTCGTACTCTTTATTCAGTGTTTCACATAACAATTGGTCGGGAGTTACATCAAGTGCATTTGCTATACTGATCAGGGTATCAAGCGCCGGATACTTTTGAGAATTCTCCATCATACTTACATATGGAACGGAAAGACCAATTATTTCTGCCAGCTTTTCTTGCGACATATTCTTCTTTTTACGGTATTCCTTGATATACTTGCCAACGGAATCAATATTCATACTACTACTCCTTCGAATTAACCCACGGTTTAAGTTACATACCAATAGTATATACTAAATATGATATAAATAGAATAAACAGAAAAGGTGGCGATTTAACCCAAAGTTAATATTTGAAAGAAGTAATCAATATCCATTCTTGCTATCATAATAGATATGACTTGAAAAAGTCAAATTATGATTCAAGAAAGGAAAAACGTAATGAAAAAGGCACTATTAATCGCAATGATCGCAGCTTTGACCGTTGTTTCGGGCAGTTGCGGCAAAAACGAAACACCGGCCGCGGTGACAACAGCGGCACAGCCGACCAAGACTTATCCGGAGCTTAACTTTCCGGATACCGACTGGGCTGACAACAGATTCAACGAGGCCGTAAACAAATATTCCGAGTTCACAGAGACAGACATTATGGGAATGGCTTCTGCTTGTGCAAAGGGAGTTGCAAAGTCCCAAAAATGCGCCTTTGATGAAGCTTGGGACGCATCCTACTCTGTTGTAACGGAATTGACCGAATGCAGCAAGAAGATGAGAGATATGCTCATTCTTGGTTCAGCTACATGGAGTGTATCAGATAAGGAATTGGCGCTTGAGACTGGAGCAAGGCTGCTTGAGCTCAACAAAGAGGTAAACGAGTACATATCCCTGTCTGGAACTTCAATAGAGAGTGAGATCCTGTCCATCATGAGCGAAAAAGCGGTTGATGCAACCGAAACTGAAACTGAAACTGAACCTCAGGAGCCTGAGCCCATAGAGTTTGACTGGGATGAAGCCGGTTTAATCAACAATATTACCGCCTTTGCCAAATATGATGAATTAAAACTGTCGCAAGCTGTCTCAGTCTATACAAGAGGTCTTGCTGTCGCAAGTGGCTTATCGGAGGATGAAGTAGCTGAGGAAGCCATTAACGCTGTAAATACTGCCAAGGAAAACGCTAGTATTGTTTCAGATATGCTCCCGTTCAAAGAGAGCTGGACGCCTGGGCTTGAAACAGCGCTGACAGGATATGCTTGCGATTTCATAGCTTTTGCGGAGATTTTTGGCGAGTACGCTGCTTTAGTCAAAGATGTACCTGTACCATCACAAACCATCGAAACAACTGAGCCGGAGCAGACAACCGAAACCCAGCAGCCTGTTTCCGAGACCGAGGATGAACCTGAACCATGATTTTCAAAAAGCTTGACAGAGAATGTGCAATGTGATATAATAAAGCCCGTCAATGGCTGAATATATGAACAATGTTATGCCGGATAAGACAGCCAACAGCTGTCGTTTATCCGGTTCTTTATATGGAGGAGATTGTGAAGAACAACGATTTTACGGAAGGTTTGATACTTCCGAAACTGTTGAAATTCATGCTGCCGGTGCTGTTTGCGATGTTTCTGCAGGCAATGTACGGTGCGGTCGATCTGCTTATAGTCGGGCAGTTCAGCACGACAGCTGATGTTTCGGGAGTATCTACCGGTTCGCAGATAATAATGACGCTCACGAATCTGATAGTGAGCTTTTCTATGGGAATAACAGTGGCAGTAGGTCAGAAGATAGGGCAGAAACGACCGGATGAGGCCGCGCAGACTATCGGCACGGGACTGCTGATATTTGCGGTAACGGGCGCGGTGTTTACGATAATTACCATGCTCGGAGCTCCCGCGCTTGCGGCTGTTATGCAGGCACCAGAGGAAGCGTTCGATGTGACGGTAGATTACATACGGATATGCGGCGCGGGATTTCTGATAATAACCGCATATAACCTGCTTGGCAGCATTTTCAGAGGCTTGGGCGACTCGAAGGCCCCGCTTATCGCTGTGGGTATCGCCTGTATGTTCAACATAGCGGGAGACCTTCTGTTTGTCGCAGGATTCGGTATGGGTGCATCGGGAGCGGCTCTCGCAACGGTCATCGCTCAACTTATCAGCGTTATCGTATCGTTTGTGATAATCCGCAGAACGAAGCTGCCCTTCGAGTTTCACCGCACGAACCTGAAAATGGAAAAGCATTACGCAAACACGATCTTTCGCATCGGTTCGCCTATCGCTCTTCAGGATTTTCTTGTCGGAATATCGTTCCTTGTGCTGCAGGCGATAGTAAACAGTCTTGGCGTGACCGCATCAGCGGGCGTAGGTGTGGCGAACAAGGTTTGTGCGTTCATCATGCTCGTTCCGGCGGCGTTTATGCAGTCGATGTCTGCATTTGTCGCGCAGAACCGAGGTGCGGGACTTCCCGAAAGAGCACAGAAAGCTCTGAAAAGCGGTATTGCGGTATCGTTCGCGTTCGGAGTTCTTATGTTTCTGCTTGCGTTTTTCTGTGGCGACATGCTCGCTGGGATATTCTCAAATCAGCCTGACACTGTTGCCGACGCATGGGATTATCTGAAAGCTTACGCGATAGACTGCCTAATGACCTGCTTCCTGTTCTGTTTTATCGGATATTATAACGGAATGGAAAAGACAAAGTTCGTTATGGTGCAAGGTATTTGCGGGGCATTTGCCGTGAGGATCCCGGTAGCTTTTCTGATGCAGAATATCGGCGGCGGTTCGCTGTTTCTTATCGGTCTTTCAACGCCGTGTTCAACAGTAGTACAGATAATAATGTGCTTTGCGGCGTATGCGTATTTCCGGAAACAAGCAGTAAAAGAGATGTAGCAAAACGGCGAGTGCTGAATGCACCCGCCGTTATTATTATACTCCGAATTCATCGAATCTGTATTCCATTCGAGATATTCGGTTGTTTTCATCGAAAGTAAACTGAACATATCCGTTCGAGTCGGTGTCGCGTATGACAAGGGTCGTAAGTTCAGGGTATTCTACGAATTCAGTACCGAGCTGTTTGTTGATATCTTCAACGGTATCGCCGAAGCTAAGTCCCATAAATTTATAATCTATCGGGAATGCTGCCGAACTATCCACCATTATCTCAATCGGTCGATGGTCGTAGAATGTAAAGCTGTCGCCGTTCTCCATAATGAAGCAATTTACGGTGGTTTCATCGTCCTTCAGCCACTCATTATCTGCCGCAATAGAGTTTGAGCCGCGTATCAGAGAGGCAAACTCCGAATAAGTGTCGGCGGTAAGGATAGAATTGTTGAAGGATACAGGGATATAGTTGATATGCCCGTTCTGATACTGCATCCGGTGTGTAGTTTCCTCGGACAACCCGTCATTAGCTATAGAATTCCGAGAATCGAAAGTAATAGGGGCATCCGCCTTGGCAGAAGCCCCTAATGTATTATCATCAGAAGTCAGCAAAGGTATCGTGTTTTGTTCGGTTTTAGCGGACTCGGCCGGTTCACTGATTGTTCTTTCAGCCTCGCAGCCGCTTATTATCATCAATGCTATCAGCATCATAATGTACTTTTTTGCCTTCATATATATTGATCTCCTTATACAGCACTGCTTTTCTTGCAGCAAGATATGAATTCTTTGGTGAAATCGAAGTCAACGCCCTCGTCATCAAGGTCATCGAGCATTTTTATCTGTCTTGCAAAGAGCTCGTTGTCCATAACCGCAAACGGACCGTTAGCAAGAAACGGATTCTGTTCTTTTTTCTGATCGCTATTGTCTTTTACGACTCTAAGCAGCTCAGGGTTCTTAGACAGAGTCTTCAAAGCCGACTGCTTCATGGCTTTGATCTTTGCCGCTTCTATTTCTATCCCCATTTCGTGGAGTATACGGGCAATCTGAGGGTCAGTATAAGTTTTCCCGGTCGCAAGCCCAAAAGAGTATTCGATTATGAGCCGATGCTCTCTGGGCAGATGATTTATCGCTTTCAAAAGTGCAACCCTTAATTCTCGCTGTTCGACATCGTGCTCCACATTTTCTCCGCTGCTTAAATACTCGGCAACATCGTCGATATGCAGCGTATCTCCGATATTGTTGGCGGCGATCGCGTTATTGATGACCAGATATGACAGGCCTGTCTCAGCTGCTATCTGATCTCTGGTCGGATGAGCGATACCGCTGTTTTTAAGCTTGGTTTGCGCATCCTTTATGATCCTCCCCAGCCTTGAGAAGTGATACGACGTTTTGTTTGTTTCTTCCATGATGGTCTGCTTGATAGCGCCTTTGATATAATGCATGGCAAAGGTCGAGAAAACTGTCTTTTCTTCCAGATTATAGTGTCTAATGGCGTCGAAAATCCCGAACAGTCCGGCTTGTACGATATCTTCGTAGAATGAAGCGGCATAGTAGGTCGGGAACCATTGCTTTATAGCCGAATATACAAGCATTGTGTTTGCGGCGACTATGGCATTGGCATAAACATTGGCGGTTTCTGGTGAGTCTGCTTCCAAATATGCTTTTAGAAGTTCCTGATTGTTTGTGTAGTCCGGTGATTTCATATGTTTTACCTCCTATTGTTTTAATGGGTTATCCCCTTGTGCCTCCATTATAACCGATTTTTTGAAAAAATAAAGTCGAATTTAGGCACAAACCCGCAAAAAACCTGCACAATAATCCATACTTCCAATTATGCAACTAAAACAAATAGAGATAGTTTTCAACCGTGAATTGTCGATTAATGGAGAAAATCGGCTCTTTTTTGTATAGAATTACCATACTTCTCCGTCAAAGTGACGGAAGGTTTTCAACAGCGCCAAATAGTCGATTTATGTCGATAATATACCATTTTAATTATTATATATCTACCCGGGATACGGCGTTCGTTAATTCTCTCTTATTGGACAATAGCGTTATCATAATATGGATATAACCGATAAGACGAAAGGAGGAGCATAGGTGTTAGTATCGGGATATTATGATAAAACCCTGATGAAGGATCCCAAAACCGGATACACGATCTTTTCAATAAAACCCGTCGGCAACGAACTTGATTTCGTAAACATCTATGGCACAGTCAACTGCAAAGGCATTACTCCTCCGCTATATGTATCGGAATTCATTTTGTTGGAGGGTGCAGTTAAGAGCAGTGACAAAGGTAAGTATTTTGAAGTCAAGAAGATCCTGCCTGAATACAAAGACCGAATGTCGGCTGTACGATTCCTGGCAAGTGAATATTTCGGAATGACATTTGAGGACGCTGCAGAGCTTGTACTTGAGTTCGGAACGAATATCTATCAATGGATTTCCGCACCGGATGCAGTACAGAACATCTCTTCGGCAATTCCGGTATCAGAGAAACAGGCTGCAGTCATAGTAAACGCCGTGGCAAATTCGCTGTACTGGAAGAAAATACTTGATTACGGGGCAAAACGAGGACTTGCGTATGATGTTGTATCAAGACTGATGTCCGAATACGGAAGAAAGACAATGGCTGTAATCCGCGGGTCTCCATATGAGCTGGAGAAATACGGAGTATCGTTTGAAGCTTGTGACGCTATTGCGATCGAAAACGGCGCAAGTCTTTATAACCGAAACAGAATAATGTCGCTTTTAAAGCAAGTCCTTATAACATCTGAGACCAACGGTGACATATATATGACCGATGACGAGCTGTACGAACGCTCAAAAGAAAAGCTGATGGTGATATCCGATACGATATTGCCTCCCGCTCTATACAAGACATCGGTAAAGACAAACAATGAACTTGTAGTCGAAGCCGATGACCCGGCAAGAATTTATCGGAAAAACACATACAATGAAGAGATAAACACAGCCAAACAGCTTAGGCGGCTTCATGATAGCGCCAAACCACTCCCTTATGTCCCGAGAATAGGAGAAATCGCGGAACGAATATGCGGTGTACACCTCTCAGACGAACAGAAAGCGGCACTTGGTATTCTGAAAAGCAAAGGCGTCGGTATCCTCACGGGAGGCCCCGGCACAGGTAAAACAACGGTAATGCGCGTAATGATAGCTGCTTTCAAGCAAATGGTACCCTACGGAACCATAAAGCTGTGTGCTCCGTCCGGCAGAGCGGCAAGGCGACTTGCGGAATCTACGGGTATGGAAGCGACCACGATACATCGAATGCTTGAATATATCCCCGGAGATAATGGAGCTTCAAAGCATAAAGATGCCTCTGATCCCGTTGCCGCCAATCTTATCATCGTGGATGAAGGCTCAATGATAGATCAAAGCCTCGGCAGTATTATGCTGAGTGCCGTCAAAAGCGGCGCTTTAGTGATCATCTCCGGAGACATGGATCAGATAAAGTCAGTCGGCGCAGGCGATTTCTTTGGAGAATGTATAGCGAGCGGCTGTATTCCTGTCGTTAAGCTGAAACAAGTCTTCAGACAAAACGCGGGATCTTCGATAATCCGAAACGCGAACGCTATTAACTCCGGAAGTTCAAGGCTCGTGGAAGCAGATGACTTCAAGGTGGTTAAAGCCGAACAGCTGCATATAACCGAAACGGTATGTACTATAGCAGCAAAATATCATTGCAAAGATGATCCGTTCAGGCTACAGATCCTTTGTCCCTTGAATAAGGGCAAAGGCGGTATTATCGAGATAAACAATCGAATGCAGGCTATTCTGAATCCAAGGCCGAGAAAGTCGCTCCTTTACGGAGATAAGAGGTTCAATACAGGCGATAAGGTTATTTTCTTAAAGAACCGGCCGGATAGGGGTTATTCAAACGGTGATCTCGGTATAATCGAGGATATAGGGAGCAGCGAGATAAGGATAGATATGAACGGAACGGTAATACGGCTGCCGAGAGACAGTCTCGATGAGCTTCAGCTTGCATACGCAATAACCGTGCATCGCGCACAGGGTTCGGAATTCCCGAATGTCATCATATCTCTTCCGAAATGCGGTATGCTCAAGCGCAATATTCTGTATACGGCTGTAACACGAGCAAAACAGTCGATTACATTAGTCGCAGCACAAGGAAGTATCGAAACAGCTGTAAATAACAGCGAAGAAGGCAAAAGAAAAACCACTCTTGCCGGAAGAATAAAGGAGGAAATGATAAAAAATGCAGGTTGAAGGAACAATAGAACGCCTGTTCTTTGCCAATGACGATGCGGCGGCCGGCGTGCTGTCACTCGGTAAGCCTATACCATTTCCGGACGGTATGAGATCGACCATAAGGTTCTTTGCCAGGCTGTTCGGGGCTGAAGTCGGTGATAGAGTATCAATGGAGGGCGAATATGTAAATACACAATATGGATACCAGCTGCAAGCAAGTTCAGCAAGGATATACACAGACGGGATCGTGGATATAAAGAGCGTACTGCTGTCCGGCTTTATCAAAGGAGTCGGACCGGCACTTGCGGAGAAAATAGTGGTGGCATTCGGCGAGGATACGGAAAGAGTCGTAAGTACAGACTGGGAAAGACTTGCGGAAGTACCCGGGATAACGCTTGATAAAGCTAAAACCATACACAACTGCTATAATCAGTCATCTACCGTTCTGGAGCTTATCTCCTTCTTCGGCGGTGAAGCTACCCGAAACCAGATAAATACGATATACAAGAAATACGGAGACAGAGCGGTCGAGACTATTCAGAGAAACCCCTACCGTATTATCGAGATAGACGGATTTGGTTTCAAAAAGGCTGACGAGCTTGCAAAGAAGTCAGGCATAGACGCAAATGACCCTATGAGAGTCAAAGCGGCAATATATTATGCTATGGAAACAGTCTGTGAGGAAGGTCACTGCTACTATAACGTGAACAGTGTAAGAAAGAAGGTAAACGAGCTGGTAGAAGGCATCACGGTGTCCGACGATGTCATAGCCGACCAGATAGCGCAGATGATCAACAGCGGAGATGCGGTATTGGTGGATAACGACAAGCTGTATCTCACCAATCTGCTCAACTGCGAAAAGGTTTGCGCGAGTTTCGTGAAGAAATGCCTGAAAAACCATTACCGCTTGTACGACGAAAAGAAAGTCAACGACGCGCTCGATGAATCGGAAAGACGAAATGGGATATCTTACGAGCTGCGGCAGAAGAACGCGGTACACAATGCGCTGAAAAACAGTATCTCTGTTGTGACAGGAGGCCCCGGTACCGGAAAGACGACGGTAATAAATGCGATAATCTCGGCTTTTATCGCTTGCGGCGGTAAGAAAAGCAACATTCATCTTGCCGCACCTACGGGAAAAGCATCACGGCGAATGAAGGAATCCACCGGGCTTGAAGCTACGACGATACATCGTATGTGTGGTTGTAACAATAACAAGCTTCAATTAGAGGATTTTGAGAGCTATCTGTTTGTCATAGATGAGTCCTCTATGATCGACATCTTCCTTGCCAGTAAGATGTTCAGAACGATAGACTGCAATTCGAAGTCGAAAGTCTGGGTAGTGCTTATAGGAGATGTGGATCAGCTCCCTCCGATCGGACCGGGCTGCTTGTTCAGAGAACTGGTAGATTCTCCAATCGTACCAACGACCACTTTGCTGTTTACTCACCGATTTGGCGGCGCAATAGCAACAAATGCCGATCTTATCAAGAAAGGACGCGGTATCAAGTATTTCTCTTTCGGTCCTGACTTTGTGTTCAAGGAATTACCGAAAGAAAGTACGGGAGATGCGGTCGTGGAAGCATACCTTGAGGCTGTGAAAGCATCATCGGTAAAGGATGTTCAAGTCATAGTTCCGATGAAAACGAGAAGTAATACGGGTTCAAACGCCTTGAATATGATCATAAGAGAAAAAGTTAATCCTGATGACGGTTCAAAGACTTTCAAAGTTACCAAAACCCTTGAATTCCGTATAAATGACAGAGTTATGCAAACAAAGAATGATGATTAACGTGATTTGTATAACGTGGATTGCGGCAGCGTAACGTAAATATATGACGCATACATGGTCGGGACATTCGACGGCGGGCGAAAAGCGGAGTATACTGTCAACGGAGCTAAAAACCTGACATATTCGTATGTCATAACGATCCATAAGGCGCAAGGCACAGAGCAGAAAACGGTCATTACCTGCTTCACCTTTGAGCATTATATAATGCTGCAGCGCAATCTGTTGTATACGGCAATAAGCCGAGCGAAGGAAAAGTTGATAATGTTCGGAGAAGCAAAAGCAGTAGATATGGCTATTCGAAAGGTGTCAGCGGTAAACAGGAACTCTCTTCTGAAACGCTGGATGATACAGGAATAACAGCACCTATAACAAACGTCCGCCGTAGAAAAGACGGACAATCATAAAAAACTTTTCTGTAAAAGATAAGGCTGCGTAACCTTGGTGGTTTTGCAGCCTTTCTCTATATGTTATACTTCGTAATGTCAGCAGCTGTAGTTACTGGGATGTTAGAGCAGTATCTTTTCGCCTTCGGTACAGCTATGTGTCTGCCGCTTGCATTCTGTGTCGTGATATGCTATAATATCTACCGGAAATAAGATCTTACAGGAGGTATCCCCATGATACAGGATATTTACCCATCCCGGCTGGATAACAGCTTCCGGCATACAGCACCGTTACCGGAGAGCATGGCATTCGTGTTCCGGAATGATGCGCTACTCTGCGCGTATGATGCAGAAGCTGGTACGCTGCGGTTGCCGCGTATCGGTGATCTCTCTCCGGAGGGGGAATACACCTATCTGTTTTCGATAGATGGGCAGGCATATTTCCTCGCGGAGGAGGGAGCCGACGGCTATGAATTCTGCCCCATGCAGGAAGTTCGACGCTTCCGTGTGGACGATCGTAAGAGTATGTTTGCCGTTTTCACAGCGTATCACCTCTGGAAATGGTACAGCGCTAACCGCTTCTGCGGAGCTTGCGGTAAGACGACTGAACACAGCCGGAGCGAACGTGCGCTCATCTGCCCGGAATGCGGCAATACGATCTATCCGCGCATCAATCCGGCAGTAATTATCGGCGTGACGAACGGCGACCGCCTGCTGATCACACGTTATCGCCGCGGCTATGCGCATAATGCGCTGATCGCCGGATTTACCGAGATCGGTGAGACCGTAGAAGAGACTGTATCGCGCGAGGTCATGGAAGAAGCCGGTCTGCGCGTGAAGAACATAAGGTATTATAAATCCCAGCCATGGGGCGTGGCATCCGATCTGCTGATGGGATTCTTCTGCGAGGTGGACGGAGATACCGACATACATATGGACGACAACGAGCTGAAATACGCCGCATGGCTGCGCCCTGAGGAGATAGAACTCCAGCCGAACAATTACAGCCTTACCAACGAGATGATGAACCTTTTCAAAGATGGTAAGTTCCCAGCGTCCAATTGATACGGATCAGGTCTATGATTCTGGGTGTAGGGTGATCCACGGGTTCTCACCCGGGAAAAATAATTTATCAACAAGCTGAAATAAGATCTTTCTTGAACGAGAAAGGTCTTATTTTTTGTGATGCGGGTAAAATTCGCCAATCGCCAATTGCGTTATCATAATATCCATAGAAGAAAATCGAAAGGAATTCTTGCTATGGCAAACTTAGTAAAAAAGAAAATGAAGAACACCGGGAAAGCTCGCAGTACAGCTAAACCCGACATACTCGGCTTTGACGAGAACGGAAAACCTATAAAAGCCAAGAAACCTATGAAGAAAGGTCCTCTGGTGGCATTTGGCTTTGTGGCAACAGTTTTGGGTACAGTATATATACCCGCTATGTTCCCAACGACCAAGCCGCCGCTCTCCTATTCCGCTCTCGCAACAGTAGACAAAGAGATGATACGCACCGGACAGGCGTATTTCAACACCTATCCCGATGAGGATTTTGACGGCGACGGGCTTTCCAATGCTTTGGAGACTATGTATAAGACAGACCCGTACCTTAAAGATACAGACGGAGACGGCCTTACGGACTATATTGAGATATACTCGCTCAATACAAGCCCTATCCAATGGAATAACAAGCTCCAGTCATATATTTCGTCCATCGACGCTTCAAACGGGAATGCGACCGGTACACCATATAAGATAGGAAATGTAGTTCTCTGGGCTGACAACCTGTATAGTAAGACTTACGGTGGGGTCGTGAAGACTCCGGATGGCTACGAATTCTCTAATTTCTCCGGCTGGGCTCAGTTTCCAGACACCGGACACGCATATCAGTATATAGACGGTATCCACAAGGAATTGCCGTACAATCCCGACAGTAACGCATACCACATTAATGGCAGCGGCAGGATCGTCTTTTTCACGGATAACATGAAGAAATACTATAAGCTGGATGTTTTCGGGGATATATCTTATCTCGAAAACGGGACTATTGGGCAGATATTCGATTTCTTACTGCCGGATTACGGCAACAACGGCTTTTTCAAGTGCTACCCTGTGATGGAATGTGACAAGATCGGCGTAAACAGGCAGGATACAGTCCTTGAGATAACAGTCCCGCCATACGAGCTCAAGCCGGAGCGCTTTGCAATGAACAGCACATCGCTTGAAGACATTGCAAAGGTCTATTCTTCCATAAACAATGGTAAGACCGTAGCGGCGTCGCTGTATCTTGATAATTACGGCGAAACACTTGTGGTCATTTACGGTTATACCTCCGAAGGTGATCTTCTTGCAGCAGACCTTGCTACCCAGAAGCCTCTCGGGATATTGTCTGTAAATGAGAAATGCGGTAGGACTCTTAACGCCGAGGGTGTTGTGGAGCTTGACCAGTGGTTTA
>JAEEGL011746229.1_pt1 | contig 12252 bp, 9 predicted proteins | sample 9134231 | NCBI WGS metagenome assembly JAEEGL01 (sample SAMN16246548, study PRJNA631951) | gut metagenome | biome: gut microbiome; feature: rumen; material: fiber-attached | host: Bos | place: Iran: Karaj | collected 2018-10
GGAAAAATATTGAAAAAAGTTTTAATAAAATGGAAAAATTTGAAGATGATATTTTTAAAAAAGGAAAAAATAATAATAAAATGGGAGGTTTTGATGATTTATTAGGAGAATTATTTGGATTTAATATAAAAGAAATAAAAACTGAAAAAAAAACAAGAAAAAAAAATAAAAAAAAATAATTTTTTTAATATAATTAAAATCACAAAAATATAAATATATAATTAATTTATTAAAATATAACAATAATACTATTATTTATTTATATATAAATTATTATCAAATAAAAAAATATTTTTATTATATAATATTTTTATTAATATTATTATTTATATTATTATCGTTTTCTTCAATATTTTTTATATTATTATTTATATTATTATCGTTTTCTTCAATATTTTTAATATTATTATTTATATTATTAGTAATATTATTAGTAATATTATTAGTAATATTATTAGTAATATTATTAGTAATTTTATAAACTTCATTAATATAAATAATTAAAATATTTCCTTTTCTAATTTTTAATATTTTGTCATTATTATTATATCCACTATTTAATATTCCAATTCCTTGTTCTTCATTAATATAATTTTCATCTTTTTCAATAATTTCTATATTATATCCTATATATTTATTTCTTGAAATTATTCCTGTTTTAATTGCTTTTAATTTTATTTTAAAAACATAATATTTTACTATTTCATATCTTACATCTTCAATTTCAAAGTTATTTTCATAAATTTTTAAAACATTATTAATAAAATTTTTATCTGTTAAATTATTTAAATTTTTCCAAATATTAATTGAAAATTCAACTTCATTAAATCTAAAATTTGAAATTTTTATTTTATCTAACATAAACGTATTTTCATAAAAATATTTCAAATCACTTTTTATTTTTTCAACTTTCAAATCAGTAAAAATAACTGAAAAAGGAATTAAAGTACTATTAACATTAAAAATATTAATATGAAATTGAATACTATCATCTTTACTGTAAGGTAAAATAGGTTGTAAATAAGAAATTCTTTTAAGATTTCCTTTATATTCTTCAAATTCTGAACATAACCAAATGTTACAAAAATTTTTTTTAAATAAATCAAATTTAATTGTATGAATAAATTCATTATTATCATTATTAGAATCTTTGTAATTATTTTTATAATTATTTTTTACTTTATAAACATATGAAAATGTTACTGAATTTCCTGGATTATTTATTAATATTTTTGCTTTTATTATTAAATCAAATAAAGGAAAAATAAATTTTCCTTTTTTAAATTGATTATATTTAAAATAATATTCTGTTAATTCTAATTGATCTTTGTATTTTTCTTTGAATTTATTTATTGTGTCTATGAATAAATTTGTCAAAGTTAAATTTAATTTATTTGAAATAAAATTATTTAAATTTATTAGTTTATCATAATCATAATAAATAAAATTAAATAAATTATAAAATGATGAAGAAGTTAAAGAATTAAATTTATTAAAATTAATTTTCTTTATTATTTTATTATTATTATTATCATTTTTATCATTATCTTTTAAATTTTCTTTAGATTTAACAAATTTATAAAAAGTTTTTTTATTCAAATCTTTTAATAAAAAATTTTTTTGAAAATTACTATTATTTTCATATTCAACAATATCATTATAATTATTATGTATTAATTGTATTAAATTATTAATTGCTAAATCATTATTATTATTATTGTTATTATTTTCTATTTTTTTAAAATTAAAAGAATTTTTAGATGAAAAACTAATCATGCCTAAATTATTATTTGAATTAAAATTTGCTTTGTTTGAGAGTTTTGACATATTTAATGAAATAGATTTATTTATAGCATCATTTTCATTAATATCAGTAAATTCAAATAATGATTTTATTCTTTGAATTTCTCGAGATTTTTCTAAATAAATATTACTCAAGTTTTTATTATTATTTTCTGAATTATTTAAATTATTATTATTCATTTTTTCACTTTATAAAATAATATTATTTAAATTATATTTAAATTGTTTATAAAATAATTATAAATTAATAATATATAAATATTTATAATAGAAAATTTATAAAAAAAAATTTAAAATATTATTTACAATTTAATCCAATTTTTATTTCAAAAATTTATTAATTAATAATTTTTTTCTTTCATTTCTTTTATTTTTATATTTAGATTTTATGAAAAATTCATTGGTAGTTAAATAATGATTAGAAGTATTAATAATAACGTTTTTAGTTTTTAAATTAATATTACTTTTATTTTTATTATTACTAGTATAATTTTTATCTAATGAAATAGAAGGAGAAATATAATTAATAAAAATTGAGTCTTTTGAAAATATTCTTTTTTTTCTATCAGTTTTAAATATTCCAGGCATCTTTAATAAAAATTTTTCAGTATTTTCAAAAGATTGAAAAGATTTTATTTTATTATGATTAAATTTATTTTCATTATTAAATTTATTAAGTCTAAATAAACTATTATTTTTATAATAATAATTATTTTTTATTGCTATTTTTTGATTTTTATTTTTTGTATTAGTATAAAAATTACTATCAGTAGAAAAAGTTGGTTCAACATTTAAATCGTTTGTATGACTAAAATTTAATGATAAATTTCTACGTTTATTTAATTTTAAATTTGTATAAGAAAAATCTTTTTTATTTAAAAATAAATTTTCAGAATTTAAATTTTTTTTAGAATTTAAAATTTTATTATTTTTATTTACAAAAATATTTTTAACTTTTAATTTATTTTTTTCGAATTTATTTTTTTTAATTTCTTCTATTTTTTTATTTATATCATTTTCTTTTAAAATTGCTTGTGAAAAAATAATATTAATATTTCTATTATTAATATGATCTAAAAATTTAATTTTTTTTTCTACTTTTTTTAATAAAATTTCTTTTTTATTATTATAAAAATTAATAATATTATTCATAGAAATTTTATTTTGAATAAAAAATAATAATAATTCAGAAATATAAATTTTTTGAACTAAACCATAATTACTAATACATTTAACATTATAAAAAGTTTTTTTAGCAGAAAAACAATTTTCAAATCCAATAATTTCATTTTCCGAAATTGTTCCTAATTTAATATAAACAATATCTTTTTTTTATCAAATTTATCTTCATTTAATTTAAGATTATTTAAATTATTTTTTGTTATTTTATTTATTAAAATTTTATTATTTTTTACATTATTATTAATTTGAATTGGATATTTTTCATTTTCTTGATTTTTTTCTATGTAATTTTCTATGTTTTCAATATTAATTACATTTAAAAAATTATGATCAATATAGTTAATTAAATTATTTTTATCATCTAAAATATATTTTTTATATTTATCAAACATTGAAATTGAAATATTTAAATAAATTTCAAAATTTCCTTTTAAAATTATAAAAAAATGTTTATCTTTTTGATTTTGTTCTATTAATTTATCTTCAAAAATAAATCTCATTGGTGAAACATTATTTAATATTTTTCCTGTTTGAAAAGAATTTAATGTGTGAAAAATAATAAAATTTTTTTGATAATTACTTAATAATCTTTGATATTTTTTTAACAACATTATTTTTAATAATAATTGAAATTCACTTTTCGATAAATATAAAATGTCACATTCTTTTTTTGCATAAGTATAAAAACTTTCTGGATAATTTCCCATAAGACTTATTTCATTTAAACATGTGAATTCAGAAATTTCATATTCATCTAAAAATTTATGAATATAAAAATTATAAATTAAATTACAATCTACTAAATCATTATAATTATAATTTGTTAGTCTTAAAATTTCAAAATTTTTATAAATATTACTATTTTTTTGAATTATTAAATTTAATAATTTTTCATTTTTTTGAAAATATTTTAAATCATATAAATATTTTACAAATTCTAAAACTGTGATTTTTTTTTGATAAAATCTAATTTTTTTAAATTCAACTTTCCCAAATATTAAAATATATAAATAATTAGAATAATCATCTATTGAAAAAATATTTTCACCTTCATTAAAATGTTTTAAATTTAAATTTTTAATTAAATTATATAATAATTCTTTATTTATTGATTTAATTTTATTAAAAAAACTTTTTGGTTTTTTTATTGTTAAATAATCACTTATTGTTTTTATTGATTGTGTAGTTCTTTTATTTTTATCTAATTTAAAAAATTCAATTATGTGATAAACTTCAGTTAATTCACTTATTTTTGAACGTAAAGTTGTTATAAAATCTTTTTCTTCATCTTCTTCAATTTCTTCTTCTAAATTTTCAGTCTTATCTTCTATTTTTTTTTGAAATTTTTTTAAAAAATTGTAAGCAAATAAATAATTTGAAATTTTTTTTGGTTTTTTTTTATTTTGAATTAAATATTTTATATTTTCTATAAATTTTGTTTTTGTTAAATGTTTTTCATTCATAAATTTTTTATTTAATTATTTTGTTTTTAATTTTATATTTAAAAATAATAAAATTTTTTAGAAAAATTATATTTAAATAAAAAAATTAATAGAAAATGATAAATATAATATTATTAATTAAAAAAATATATAATATAATAATAACATATATTTTTATATTATATAATTTAACAAAAATAGTTTCAATAATTTATATTTTAAAATAATATTATTAAATTTAATATTAGAATAGAGATAAAATAATTTAAAAATTTTGATTGACATTCTAAATATAAATCACCATAATTAATACTTCCTAAATATCTTGTTCTTAATTTAATACAACCTATATCTGAACCATATGTAAAATAACAACAGGAAGATTCTTCTGTTTGAAAACGAGTACAATCACTTACAACATCAGGAGTATGACCATGGTCACATCTTTCATATACAAATGTTCCTTCTTCTAATTGACGCATTAAAATATCATTTTCATCTTCAAAATATGTTAAATTTTTTGAATTCTTTTTTATTTGCTTTTTTTTCTTTATTCTTTCTAATTGTTTTTTATTATATTCATTAACATTCATTTCTTTTTTTATATTATTATTGGATTTAATATTAGATAAAAGTATTAAAACAAATATTATTAGAATATTTTTCATTTTCATTTTTTTATATTAAATTTTTATTATTATTTTATTATTTATAATATAAATAAATAAATGAAAAATTTTTTATTTAAAATTAAAAATATAATTTTTATATAAAAATTATTTAAATTTTTAATAAAAAATATTTTTATTTTAAATTTAATAAATTTTCAATAAAAAAATAATGAATATTTAATTATTATTTAAATAAAAATTATTTTTCATCATTAAAATACATTATTTAATTTATTTTTTAATTTAGATTATTTTCTTTGGGTATTAAATATCTATTAGATTTATGTGGAGAAATATTTTTATTAGTTAAATCAACATTTTTTTGTGTTAAAACTTGTAAATCCATCACATTATTATATTTATTATTATATTGATTTAAATATTTATTTATATTATTTTCCTTATTTTCTTCATTAAAATTATATAAATTATTTTTATTTAAATTATCATTTAATTTAAAATCGAAATTTTTATTTAATTCATTGATATTATTATTTAATTCATTAAAATTATTTGAATTTAAAATACTATTACTAAAAATTAAATCAGTATTACTATTAAAATTAATTGATTCTTCATTTTTATTATTAGTAAATTTATTATTTTCTAGATTTATTTTTAAATTTTCAATATTTTTATCTAAATTTTTATTATAAGTAATTAAATTAATAAGAATATTATTTTGTTTTCTTAATAATTCATATTGATTTTGCAATTTTTCAAGTTTATCATTTAAATAATTAAAATTAATTAACATACTATTCATATTTTCTTTTAATAAATTCAAATCTGTTAATAATTTAATATTTTCTCTTTTTAATTTTTCAAAATTTATTTTTTCATTATTAAATAAAAAATTTTTATTATAATTTTCATTTAATTTATTTACAATAATTTTTAATTTATTAAAATCTTCTTCAAATTTTAATATTTTTATATTATTATTATTTTTATTTTTATTATTATTATTTAGAGTTTGTTTTTTATTGCTCATTGTTGAATAAGATCTTTTAATATTTTTTGTAGGAGTTAAATTTTTTTTAATTGATAAATTATTTTTTTTATTTGATAAATTTTGTTTATTAGATAAATTTGAAGTAGAAAAGAAATCAGAATTATTATTTTCTTTTTTGAAATTATCAAAATTATCATTTGTATTATATTTTAATTCACTATTTGAATCAGTATTATTATTATTAATATTATTATTATTATTATTAATATTATTTTTAATATTATTATTAATATTATTAATATTATTATTATTATTATTTATAAAATTATGCATATTATTGATATTATTATTTTTTGATATTTTTCTATTTGAATTAATTTTATTTAAATTTTTATTTTTATATTTAATATATAAATCTTTAATATTTGGTATTTTATTTAAAGTTTTTTGGATATTAATTAATATTTTATTATAATTTTCTCTAATTTCTTCAACTTTTGAAAATAATTTTTCAGAATTTTCATCAAAATTCATTAAATTATTTAAAAATTCATTTATACATTCAATTTCTTTTAAAATACAATTTTCAATTTTTGAAAAAATATTTTCAATTTTCATTTCTTTCAAATTATTATTTAAATTTTTAACATAAATTAAACATTCAAGTTCTTCTCTTAAATTTTCTCTTAAATCACTTAAATAATTATTAATATTTTTATATGATAAATTATTTATTTGTTCAGCATAATTTTCAATATAATTTTCCATTTATTTTAATTAATAACTTAAATTTAAATTTATATTTTTTATATTAAAAATATTATAATTAAAAATTATTTCAATATTAATAAAAATATTTTATTAAAATAAAAACTAAAATTTTAATTATTTGTTTCTAATAAAATAATAACATTTTAACTTACAATTCCAAAATAATGAAAAATATTATAAAGTAAATTTATATCACCAAATAAATGATAAGAAATCATATTTGTAGAACAAATAATAAATTTCATTAAATTAAAAGCTAATAAAAATAAATAATAAATAAATTTAAATTTATATTTCATTGATAAATTAGAATAATTAACTTTTTCTCCAATTGGTTGATATTTATTAAATTTCTCTTGAACAATTTGTTTTAAATTGTAAATAAAAATTGGTAATAAAATAATAAAATAAAACCAATTAAAATATATTAAACATATTTGCATATTAATAGCTGTTATTGTAAATTCAATGGGAAACATATAATTCATTTCAATTGACATTTTAGTTCCTAATTCAGGTTTATAAACAACATCATCTAATTGACTAAAAACATAAACTGAATAACCACAATTAAAAAAACTTCCAATTAAGTTAATAAATGCAAAAATTGTAAGCATTTTTAATATATTATTAATTTATTTTTTAATTAATAATTATTAATTAATATTTATATATTTAATTATTTGAATAAATTTTCTAAAATTTCAATGTTTTTATAAAGTAAATTTTCTTTTTTCTTTTTATTTAAATTTAATATTTTTGTTAATTCTTGTAAATTTTTGTTAAAAATTTCTTTTATTCTATTTTTTATTTCTGGTAAATTTATACTTAAATTTGTTAAAAAAATAATACATTTTATTAAAGGTAAAAATTTATTTTTATTTTCTTCTTCGTTTTCAAAAAAATTATAATTATTTTCTTTAAAAAAATTTATAAAATCATTAAAAATTGATTTTATGTATTCTGAAATTTTAAAATTATTTAATATTAAATTTAATAAATTTATATTATTTAAAATTATGTTTTTATTTTCATTATTTGATAATAAAATTATTAAACTATCAATGTAATTTTCAATATAAAAATAATTTTTATCTGATGGTAAATTATTAAAAATTTTTAATAAAATTTCAAAATAATTTAAATTTATTAAAAATTTTATTATTATATTATCATTTTCATAAAAATATTTTTCATTAATTGTTTTTAAGCAATTATTTATTGTTTCATATTCATTAGAAAATAACATTATTAATATTAAATTTGAAGTTAAAATTATTTTAATAATATTTAAATTAAAATAAGAATTTGAATTTATTTTATTATTTAAATATTTTTTTAAAAAATTATCAAAAGATAAACATTTATTTGTTATTATAAATGATAAATTAATTTCATTATTTAATAACAAATTAATCAATGAAAATTTATTATTATTATTTTTATTTAAATTATAATTTTCATTATTAGATAAAAAATTTTTAATATTACTTTTAAATTCAGGAAATTTATTATAAAATTCACATAAATAATTCAAAATAGAATTTAAATATAATCCATTGTCAATTAATTTCAAAATTTTAGATAAAATTATAAAATGACTATATTCATATTTATTAAATAAATTAATAGGATTTATTGATAAATGCATAATTAATAAAGAAATTGTTTGAATTTCTTTTTCAGATAAATTATCTATAAATAATGTATCATTAATATATAATTTAGAAAAATTTTCCATTTGAATTTTTCCAATTTCAAATTGAATTAATTTTTTGTTTTTTTTATTATTTTTTTCACTATTATTATTATTATTCATTGAAGTTGAAAAATTTGATTCATTATTAATTTTTGTATTATTTAAAGTATTTGAAATTGAATTTATTGTAATGTTATTATTTGTAGTTGAATTAGTTGTTAAATTTTTATTTTTTTTTTTAATTAATTTAATTTGAGAATTTAATAAAACATTTTCATCTTTTAATTTTTTAATATTTTTATTTAATTTTTCTTCATTTATTTCATAATTTTTAATTTTATCTTCTTTTTCATTTAATTTATTTTTCAAATTTAAATTACTATCTTCTAAAAATTTAACTTTTATTTCTAAATTCGCAATTTTTTCTTTTTTATTTTCTTTAAATTCTTTATTATTAATATTAACATCATTATTATTATTATTATTAAATTTTTCTTTAATTATTCTATATTTATTCATAACATTATTTTCAACGGAATTTATTTTTTTTTGAATTTCATTCATTTTTAAATTTATTTCATTCATACATTCTCCATAACATTTGTCTCCAAATAAAATAATTTCTTCTTTGAATTGAACGACTTTTTTATTAATTTTTTCTTTTAAATTATTTAAAGAATTTTCTTTTTCTTTTAATTTAATTTTTTCAATGTCAATATTTTCTTTTTCTTTTGTTAATGTTTTATTTACATTTTCAATTTCATTTAAAATTAAATTCAAATTGTTTTTTTCTTTATTTTTATTGTTTAAATTATTTGAAAAATTATCATTTAAATTTTTTAATGACAATTCTTTAATTTCATTTGAATTTAAAATTTTTAAATTTTTTAAATCAAAAATGTGATTATAAAAATTTTCTTTTTTATTTTTATTATTATTATTTAAAATATTAACATTACTTTCTAAATACAATTTCATATATTTAATTTCTTTATTTAAAAATTTAATTTTATAATCATCTAAAATTATTTTTTTATTTGAATTTAAATTAGATAAAATTAAAACATTATCAAAAAGAATATTTTCAATATTGCATAATAATAATAAACTTTTTTGGTGAATTTGAATATTTTCTTCATTATAAAAAGACATTATAATTATATGATTATTTGGTAATAAATGTGTAAATTTCATTTCAATCACACTTCCTAAAGTATCAAAATCATTTCTCGAAACTGTTAATGTCATAATGTTTCCGATTGAAAATTCATTTTCATTATAATTATCCATAAATTAAATTTGATTTTTCAAATTAAATTAATTTATTATTATTTTTTTATTTTTTTTTTTAATTTATTTTTATGTTTCCAATTATTTTATTAAATAAAAACAAAAGTCAAGGAAATTTAAAATCGAATTTAAAATTTAATAAGATTAATAATAATAATAATAATAATTTTTTTGGGAAAAATGTTTGTAAAAATGATTTTTTTTTTAGAAAAGTTAATTTTTTAAATTATAAAAAATTAATTGATAATTTTAAACAAAATTATTATGAAAAAAATTTTAGTAGTATTTATAATGATAATGAAATATTTAATTCTCATTTAGATTATATAAAAAAAGTTGATATTAATCATAATTTTTCTGTTGTTAGAAATTTTCATAAAAAATTAATGTGTAAAATAAAAAATAAAATTATTAAAAATAACAATTTTTATCTTACTAACAAATCTATTAAAGAAAATAACCAAAAAAATCTTATGAAAAAAAATTTAAGTTGCGATAATATTTTAATAGAAAAAGAAAATAAAAAATATTTTAAAAAAAATTTAAAAAACAATGAAATTAAAAAAATTTTAAATGATGAAATAATAAATGTTAAAAAACTTATTAAAAATAATAATGTAAATAATAATGAAAATAAAAATAATATTAATGAAAAAAATTTTTATATTTCATATAATAATCCTATTTTAGAAATTAATCCTTATAAAACAAAAAATCCACATATTTATAATAACGGAAAAATTATGTTTAAATTATTAATTGAAGAAAATAATTTAGGAAATAAAATTCTTTTTAAACATTTTAATGCAAATATTAACAAAATTAAAAAAAAATTAAATTATATTTAATTTTAGAATAAATAATTTTTAATTTTTTGTTAATTATAATCATTTATTTATTTTATTTATTAATAAAAATATTTTTATTATTTATTGATTTATAATTAAGATATTTTAAATAAAAAAATAATAATTTTTGTTTTATATTTTTTCAATATAAAATTATTATTTTGAATGATTTAATAATTTATAAGTTTTTTCATATTCTAATCTATTTTTTTCTCCTTTTCCATCTAAACATTCGTTAATATGATTATTAATTTCATTTAAAGTCATTTTTTTTGGGAATTTCCAACTACAACTAAAACATTCAGAAGGTTTTTCTATATTATTATTATTTTCATCATTATTTTCATCATTATTTTCATTATTATTTTCATTATTATTTTCAATATTATTTTCATTATTATTTTCAATATTATTGTTTAAATTATTATTTAAATTGTTTTCTAAATTATTATTATTTTTTATTTTTTTTCTTTTTTTACCTAAATATTCTTTATGATCTTCTAAACTAATAGATTCACTGTCACTTTTATTATTATTATTATTCTCATTTAAATTACTATTTTCTTTTTCATTATTTACACTGTTATTTTCTTTATTAATTTCATTTATTGGTTCTTTTTTTAATTGATAAGCAGGAAAAAATTTATATTTTTTTAATGTGCTTGTTGCAATTTTATTGATTGGACCTGATTTAAAAACATATAATTTATTTACATCTAATTTTAAATCTTTTAAAATTATTGGTCTATAAATTAATTCTTCTTTTTCTTGAATTTTATTATTTTCATTATTTTTATCATCATTCATTAAAAAATTTTTTAATAATTAGCTAATTAAATATTTTTTAAAATAAATGGAATTAGATTTGTTAAATATTAAAAATGAATTAAATTATACAAATAATTATAATGAAATTAAAAATAATAATAATAACAATTGGATTTTAAATACAAATATTTTATTAAATGATATTAATAATAATAATGAATCAAAAACAAACAAAATTGAAAATGTAATTGATAATAATTTTTCTAATTTATTTGAAATCCATCCAAAACCAAAAAAAATAATGAGTAATAAAAGATTACTAATTTTTCAAAATGAAAAATTGTTGAATGAATTATATAAAACTTTAGATGATTTAAGTCAAATTAAAACAAATTTACATAAACAAAATGAAGAATTTTTAAAAGAAGAAAAAGAAAAAAAGAAAGAAATCAAACATAAAAAAAATAAAAACAAAAATAAAAATGAAGAAAATAAGAAAAAAAATGAAAATTGGGAAATTAAAAAAAAAGAAATGAAAGAATTAATAAAAGAAAAAATAAAATATATGAATGAAGAAAAAGAAGAAAATAATGAAAATTTAGATTTAAATTTAAATGTATTTAATAATGATTTTAAATTTGATGATATTAATAATCAAATAAATCAATTAAACCACTATAAAATTGAGAAAATTAAAAAACAAGTTGAAGAAGAAAAAGAAAAAAAAAGAAAAGAAGAAGAAAAAGAAAGAAAAAAAAGAGAAGAAGAAAGAAAAAAAAGAGAAGAAGAAGAAAGAAAAAAAAGAGAAGAAGAAAGAAAAAGA
>JAEEGL011795709.1_pt1 | contig 12252 bp, 7 predicted proteins | sample 9134231 | NCBI WGS metagenome assembly JAEEGL01 (sample SAMN16246548, study PRJNA631951) | gut metagenome | biome: gut microbiome; feature: rumen; material: fiber-attached | host: Bos | place: Iran: Karaj | collected 2018-10
CCTATGCCCGCACAAATGTTCGACATGCGGTAGTTATAGCCTATAGCCTCGTGCTGATAGTAGGGATAAGCCTCGCGGGCCTGCGTGGCCAACCACATTACCCGCTCCTTCGCTGCCTTCGACGGGCAAATCAGCGCACCACCGCCCGACGTGGTTATCATCTTGTTGCCGTTGAACGACAGCACGCCATACTCGCCAAACGTACCCACAACCTGCCCATGATACGTCGAGCCGAAACCCTCGGCAGCGTCCTCTATCACCGGTATCTCGTACCGGCGGGCTATCTCCATGATTTCGTCAATCTTGGCCGGCATGCCGTAGAGGTATACGGGCACAATGGCTTTCGGCTTCCGTCCCGTCTTCTCAATGCGATCTTTGATGGCCGCCTCAAGCAGTACAGGGTCCATGTTCCACGTATCCGGCTCAGAGTCAACAAACACCGGCGTACCACCCAAATAAGTTATCGGGTGCGACGATGCGCAGAACGTGAACGACTGCACTATCACCTCGTCGCCAGGTCCTACCCCGCACGCTATCAGCGCCAGGTGCACTGCCGCCGTCCCAGCACTCAACGCCACCACCTCCTTGTCAGGTTGCGAAACAAACCGTTTAAGGTCTTCCTCAAAAGCGTTGACGTTCGGACCGAGTGGCACCACCCAGTTCGTGTCAAACGCCTCCTTGATGTATTTCTGTTCAGCCCCACTCTCACTTATATGGGCCAGACAAAGATAAATTCTATTCGCCATATTATCACTTAACTTTTACCTATTACCTCTTACTTCTTACCTTATTACCTTGCTCACTCCGTAGCCCATCAGGCAACCCACAGCGTTGTGTATCACGTCATCAGTCTCGCAGAACCCACGCATCATCGTAAACTGCAACAGCTCGATGACTACCGAGATGCCGATGCCTACGGCCATCACCCCTGCCAAGCCGCCCTTTCTCAGGACAATCCCCAGCAGAAAGCCAATGGGGATAAACACCACCACGTTTGACAACACCTCCTGCATCAGCACTTTCGCACCGCCGTGAATCGCCGTGTAACTCCAGAACGGAGTCAGTATCATCTCATGCTTTCCCGTAGCGTTCCTGATGAACACCGTGAAATGCAGCAGCAGCGCCGTGTACTCTACCAATAGCAGCCACAAGGCATAGCGTACGCCCTTCCAGCCTTTCCAAACCGTCATCAGCAGCAACGCCAACAGAAACACAACCAGCCCCCATCCATAGACAGCAGCCGGAATGTACAGCACGTACCACTCAATATATTCCTCAATACTCAACTCCCCTCTTGATTTAGTTCTGCAAAGGTACAGCAATTTCGGCAAAACGCCAAACGATTCACCCCCTTTTTTCAGTTCTTCGAGGGAAAATGGTGGCTAAACATAGCCATATCTTTTGCTCACACTACCCTAAACTCACCCTAACCATAGGCTGCACAGTCCCTTAATGTAGGGCAAAGCATCAAATTCTCTCGAGAATTGAAGGGTTTACCCTACCCAAACCTCAGCTTACCCTACGGCAAACCCTCAAATTCTCTCGAGAATTTAAAAGCAACTCGGCAGTTACCCCATCGTTTACCCTATGCATCAGATGACTTTAAATAGGGGTAAATCAGCCTCCGAGTCCACTGTGTTCGCAAACATGTGTCACCGTTGTGTCACCCTGTGTCACCCTTAAAAACGTTGCACGCCCTTTGTACATCGGGGTTGTGTCAGCGTGTCACCCTTTTACTCAAAAAATTCATGTATTAATAGTCCGCCTCATCTTCTTCAGCCTCCTCTTCATCCCAAAGTGAGGAGCCTAGGCGGGAGGCTGCATCAGTATACGCATTTTTAGTTGAATGGTGGCCAGCACTGTTGATCTGAAGGGTACTTGAATTGAGGAAAGATGATGAGGATATACGATGTAATTTTGTAACTGGAGCAATGTATTTGAGTTTCTTCATAAACTATATACCTTAAACAACAAACACGTCACAGGATAAGGAACTTCCGTCCATTACGGATTTGAAGGCCTTTGGAGTATGAAGCATCTATCTGTCGGCCATAAAGGTCGTATGTATTATGGCGTACAATAGAGGTATTGCTGATGCGACTGATGTCAGCAGTAGTATCGGAAATAAAAACACGAGCTCCTGTTGCGCTGGCAGGAACAACGAAATAGGCACGGAGTCCTTTTATTTTGTTATGGTCTGTTTCGCTACCCGGCTTACTCAAATTGCCCTCTGTATCAAGAAACAGGTTAGTGCCGTCAGTATTAAGAAGCACAGGAGAATAAGTGCCCACGAAACTATAACCTGTAGAAGCAGCTGATTCAGTAGCAGCAGGGGTATTAACAACAGTGACTCCCGTAAACACAGGGTTCTCTACCTCAGTATTTACCTTGACTAAAAAGGGCGTACCAGCAGGAACAGACGTTGTTTTGTTGAACATAAAGACTCCGTCAATGACATTAGAAAGTGTACGAAGCTCACAGGTAGTCCCCGTTGCGACTTCCATCTGGCCCTGAGTTACGTCAAAAGGCAAGCAGAGAGGGCACCAGATGTTTGGAGTCAGCGTGCGGATGAGCATTACTGTAGAAAGAGCCGAAGCTTTGTTATCATTGTTTTCTTTCTCATCAAGAATACAAACAGGTCTTACCAAGACTTCATCCATATTGATATAATATCCACTGATAGTCAAGACGGTAGAACTGCTTATACCCGTAAGACCAATCTTACAATCATGCCAATTTGAATAATCACCCGTCAATACCCATTCTTTTTGTCCTTCCAATGGATCTCTTTTCAGGCCCAAAATGTCAAAATTTACCATCTTTGTATCATCAGAACAAGAAAGATATATTAAACAATTAGCGTTGTTACCATACCTTGATACTTTAAATGTCAACAAAACATTTGAGTTGTCTTCCACAGGTAACGTTAGTATTTTATATGTGCTTTTCTTATTATCTGCAGAAAAGCGGAAATATATATTCCCTGTGGCTTGGTATATTTCATTCAATTCTGTAACCTCAGAGTTATCACAAACTCTGCTAGAAACCAAATCTCTATATCGAAACACATCAGCCCCAGACGGGTTATTCATATGATCAAAAGATTCATAGAAAACCGCATCACCTATATTATATACCCTCATATTCTTCACATAGAACTTTCCTGATGTGCCCGTAATCGTTAGCCGAGTAGAAGGCGTTCCGTCTTTCACATAATATGCAATATGATAATATGAATCTTTATCTATCGTCTTAGAAGCATCATTCAGAAGGCTTCCGCCACCAGTAATTGATGCCTCTATTGTGGCCCTCTCACTCTTCTTCACCTCAAATATGACACTTGCATTGCCATTCAGGGGCAAAGTCTGAGTGGTAAATTGGCCAGGTTCGTCTGTCTTCCCAACTAGCAAGGTTCCATCAGACGCTGGAGTAGAATAACAAGTAGTAAATGACCAACCTGGACACCAGGTCGTATTACCATTTAAAAGGTCATAATTTGAAGTATGAGATAATGTTGTAAAATCCACTTCTAAATCTGGAACTGCTGCCCCAACAACAGCAGAAAACAGCGTAAAGAGGATAGTAATAAGCAGTTTCATTTCACGCAATCTTATAGACATAGATGGTGGCGATTGCCATGATGACGGCAATGACGAGGAGGATGATTTTAAGCCATTTATCAATCATACGGTTAACACGGATAGTACGAAGGTTTTGCTCCTTGAACAAGGTGGCAAAATCCTTCCGATGGTGATGGTTGTGATGGTGATGATGCTGTTCAGGCATGAGCTGACGAATGGATACTGTTACAACTTCTTAAAGGCTAAGTAGATAGCGATGGCGGAGAGCACCGTACTGGGAATGGAGAGCCAATAACTGGTGTAGATGCTCTGGTAAGCATTACGGGCCTTCACCTTCTTGGGTTCGACATAGACAATGTCATTCTGCTGCAGATAGAAATAGGGGTTGTTAAGGAAATCGGCCTCGGCTAAGTTCAGGTCGTGTACTTCCTTGCGCCCTTGCGCATCCTCACGAATGAGCTTCACGTGGTCGCGGATGCCGTAGACGGTTATGTCGCCTGCCTGTGCGAGTGCCTCGAATATATTGACTTTCTCGCGGGAGACCTGAATGACACCCGGATTCGCCACTTCGCCGATGACGGTGACTGAGTAGCTGGCCATGCGGACGGTAACTAACGGCTTCTCGTTCTCACTGAAATAGGGCTTTATCTTGCTGAGTATCGTCTCCTCGCATTGGCCTTTGGTAAGGCCCGACACGTGAACCGTGCCGATGACGGGAAACTCTATGTCGCCATCGTTATCGACCAGATAGCCGTATAAAGACTGGCCCATACCGGCCCCGCCGTAATAACCGGAGTTGGTGGAGAGGTTTTTGTTAAAGGGGCTTGCGGCCTCCTGACTGACGGCCGAGACATTGATGGTAAGAATGTCCTTGGGCATGATGCGGGCATCATACAGGAAATTGGTCTTGCTCAGTTCCACGCTGTCGATGTTTTGCAGGTAGGCATAGTTCTTGATACTACCGCAGGAAGACAGGAAAACGATGACGAGGCAAAGGGGTAAGAAAAATACTATTCGTTTCATAGATTACTGGATTATTCAAGAATTGAAAAATTAAAAGAACTGCCACCAGTGCTTCTTACGATGTCGATGGTGGGTATAGTCGCCGTCACGATGGGAGGCCTCCTGAAGCAGGTGGGACCAGTTGCGGTGGCGGGAAATCATGCGATAGATGGTGCCCCAGTCGGGAAGTCCACCGAGGTTGCAGTCGTCGATGAACACGTCGACTTTTATCTTGCGGCTGAAGTGCTCGTTGGTTTCGGGTGTTTCCTCCGGATAGTCGCGGTTGACGGCATAGAACTCCACGCCCCGTTCGCGGCACCAGTTGACAGCCTCGTCCAGCAGTTCGCCCTCACGCACCGTCCATAGGATGAGCCGATGGTGGTCGGCTATAAGCATCTTCAGCGTCTGGGTGGCAAAGGGTATTTCCTCGCCTATCTCAGGATACTTGTGGGTGACGATGGTGCCGTCGAAATCAACTGCAATAGTCATACTTCTCACTTTTTGCATCGGACTCTCACAGACTCGCTTTTACGTCCGTGTCCGTCCGCGTTTGTCCGTTGCCCTTTTCACCTTTTTACTTTTTTACCTTTTTACTTTTTAACACTATCGTCCTCCTTGTCGCCATAGTGGGACTCAGCATAGCGGCCATACTGTCCGTAGCTGCCGTAACTGCCATAGTTGCTATAGCCATAGCGGCTGTAACCGTAACGGCCATAGCCGTAACGACCGTAGCCATAGCGGCCGTACTTGCCATAGCGGCCGTAGCCGTAGTAATAGCCGTACTTGCGGCGCGACATGTCAATACCATTGAGCACCACGCAGGCGTTGGGAAGTTTGTTATCCTTTGCCAAAGCGTTGATGAGACCAAAGGAAGACCGTGGGGTATAGTCAGCACGGCAGATGACTACAGACACATCGGCATGACGGGCAATCTCCAAGGTGTCGGTCACCAGTCCTACAGGAGCAGTATCGAAGATTACATAGTCATAGTTCTCGCGCAGCAAGGTGACGATCTGCCCAAACGTCTCACGGGCAAGCATTTCGGTGGGGTTGGGAGGAACAGGGCCTGCCAGCAGCAGATGGAGGTTCTCATTGACACCGGACGGAAGAATCTGCGACTTCAGGTCGTCTATCGACACCTCGTTACGGGTGAGCAGCGGGGTGATGCCCTGCTTACGGTCGGTCATATCGAAAAGCCGTCCCAAGGCTGGCTTACGGATGTCGAGACCGCAGAGGATTACCTTCTTGCCTAAGAGGGCAAAGCTAACGGCAATATTGGCAGCAACGAAGGTTTTACCCTCGCCGGAGGTGCTGGAGGTAAAGAGCAGGACGTTCTCGTTCTCCTTGAGCATAAACTGGAGGTTGGTGCGCAAAGAGCGGAATATCTCGTCCATCTGGGTATTCTTGTTGGCATGGACAACGATGCCCGCCGTACTTTTGGCACTCTCGTTGGCCATAGCGACATCGGCTATCAGAGGCAGACTGGTGAGGTCAACCACATCGTCATGGCCCTCAATCTTGTAGCGGAAGAGGTTGAGGAGGAACAGGATGCCAAATGGCAGCAGAAAGCCGACGGCGGCAGCCGTGGTGAGGATGGAGTTGGAACGCGGACTCACCTGCCCCTGGAAAAGCGGCTCGTCAACAAGTTTTCCCTTGTCGGCTGTGGCAGCCAGCGCAATGCTGTTCTCCTCACGTTTCTGCAAAAGCAACAGGTAAAGGCTGGAGTGGACATCCTGCTGACGGCCTATCTGGTTGAGCACTCGCTCCTGGATAGGAGCCATCGACACACGCCCCAAATGCTTGGCATAGAGTGCCTGGAGGCTCTGACGGTTGATGTCGGCATTGCGGCGGGCCTGCAACAAAGCCGACTGGATGTTGTTCTTCAGCTCGTCGATAGTCGCCGTCATGGTCTTAACCTGTGGAGCTTCCTCACTGGCGGCCTGCAGCAGACGGTTACGGTCTTGCACAGCCTTGTTGTAGTTAGCAATAAGTTCGGTAGCGACCCCGTCTGAAATGCCGGTGGTGGTGGGAATAATCTGGTTCTTGTTGGCAGGATTGTTAACGTAAGAGCGCAAGTCGTCGAGCAACTGGAGGTGCGAACTGGCCTCCATCAGCTGGTCGGACAGTTGAGACGACTTACCTACAGACTCGGAGGCATCGGCCACGTTCATCATGGAGTTCTGGCGCTTATACGACTCAATATTCTTCTCGGTAGAGCCCAACTCCTCGCCAATCTTCTTCATGCGGGCATTGATGAACTCCTCGGTACGCATGGCGACCTCATTCTTGTCAGCATTGGCCTGACGGTTGATACAATCGGTCAGATGGCGCAAAAAGTCCATGCCACGGCGTATGTTCTTGTCGGTAAGCGTAACCAAAGCAATATCGGTACTCCTGACGGGAGCCACCGTCATGGAACCCAAATACCGGGCTGCGGCCTGCATGGGAGGCACCAGCGTGACGTTGACAAGTCCACCAACCGGCATGTCGCCTCCATAGCCATTGGCCAGCGTGACAGTACCTATCGGAGTCTTGAAGCTGGCTGGCAATGATGACGTCTTGCGGGCAATGGGAACTGCCCCACTACCGGTATTGACCACTCCCTTAGCAACATAGTACTTGTCGGTACGGGTTATCTGCATACTGATACTGCCGACACGGCCACCCTCAATCAGCGCCTTGTCAAGACTATCGAGATGGGCAGGGTCCAAATCGACGTTTATAGGCTGCGAACCGTAAAGTATCTGGTCGAGCACGCGACCTTCGGTGCGATACTCAGTATAGAGTTTCAGCTCCCTGACAACGTCCCGGAGAAGCATTCGCGAACGGATGGTCTCAATCTCGTTGTCGAGGCCGGAGGAATTGTCAACCACGCCCGACAGCATAGATGCCGACGTCTGACGACGTCCTTCTCCCTTGATCATAATACGGGCCGACATCTGGTAGACCGGCTCCGTGTAGCGCAGATAGATAAGTGCGCCACATATAAAAATAAACATGGAGAGCAGGAAGTACTGCCAATTAAGCACCAAGATAGAGAAGATTGTAGCAAAACGGAAACGGAAACGGGACACCTCGCCACCCTTTTCCTCTTCCAACAATTCCTCAAGATCGTCGATGGTTATTTTACTTTCGTTTGCCATTCTGTAAAAGACAAGTTATTCTACCTTAATTATTTTGGAGCTGCAAAATTAAGCATTTTTCCCCACCGAAGCAAGTTTTTTCAAAAGAATCTTCCAAGAAGCATGGTTTTTATCATTTTTTATTGTACCTTTGCCAACAAAAACTAAAAAAGATGGGAAAGAAAGACATTAACGAGATACTGCAACGGAATGTGGCCATCATGGCTGCGCACACCCGGAAAGAGGACAGCATGATGCCAGCCACAGGGGCACCACTGCCGTCGGTGGAGGAAGTGAAGCGGATTATCCAGATAGTGAAAAGCATCATTTTCACCGATTATTTCCATAAGCGACAGGCCGACGAGCGGATGCGCTCCTACATCATCGGCGTAAACATGGAGGAGCTGTACGAGCTGCTGCGCCGACAGATAGCCTGCGGACTGCAATTCTGCACGGAATGTGGCTGCAACGTGGAGGAACAGGCCGAGGGACTGGCCCTCAGGTTCATTGACGAACTGCCGGAAATAAAGCGCATGCTGTACACCGACGTGGAAGCCATGTTCGATAACGACCCGGCTGCCCAAACATACGGGGAGGTGATATTCAGCTATCCGGTGGTGAACGCCATGACCCACTACCGCACAGCCCATGCACTGCACCAGATGGAGATTCCCATCATACCACGTATCATAACGGAACAGGCTCATTCGAAGACGGGTATCGACATACACCCCGGTGCCAGCATAGGCGAATACTTCGCTATAGACCACGGCACGGGCGTGGTCATCGGCGAGACCTGCATCATTGGCAACCACGTGACGCTATACCAGGGCGTGACGCTCGGTGCCAAGAGTTTCAAGTACGACGCAAACGGCAATATGCTCAACGTGCCGCGTCACCCCATCATTGAGGATTACGTGACCATCTACTCGAATGCCTCCATCCTGGGACGTATCACCATTGGCCACCACTCAGTCATTGGCGGTAACATCTGGGTAGTGAACAACGTACCGCCCTACTCACGCATACAGCAGAGCAAGGCGGTAGATTTGTCGTTCCAGGGAGGACTGGGTATTTAATCCTGCTTCTTCTTACCAAACTCGGGGTCGATTTTCAAGAAGGCCGTGACAACGTAAGTCATGGTGCATGCCAGCATGACGATGATGAAGAACAACGGATAACCGACTGACTCCTGCAAAGCACCGGCAAAAAGTCCTGGAATCATCATCGACAGGGCCATGAAAGCCGTACACAAGGCATAGTGCGACGTCTTGTGGGCGCCCTGGCTATAATAAATAAGGTATAGCATATAGGCTGAGAAACCGAAGCCATAGCCGAACTGCTCGACAAAGACGCAGGCACTGATAGCCAGAAGGTTGGAGGGCAGGACGTACGCCAGGATGACGTAGACAATGTCGGGCAGGGTAATGGCAATAACCATCGGCCAGAGCCAGCGCTTCAGTCCGTCGCGACTGGCACAGATGCCACCCAGAATGCCGCCAACGGTGAGGCCGATGACTCCCACTGTGCCTTGTACCAAGCCATATTCTCCATCGCTCAGACCCAGTCCACCATTATGGGGGGCATCGACCAGAAACAGCGCGGACACCTTGGAGAGTAACCCTTCAGGCATACGATAGAACAGCATGAAACAGATACCGGCCCATACCTGCGGTTTATGGAAGAAGGTGACAAGCGTACTCCAGAACTCACCCCAGAAGTGTTCGTTCCTCACCTTTTTTTCCTCGTTCTCAGGACGCGGCAATATCCAGTTGTGATAGAGCCAGAAGGCAATGAAAAGGCCAGCCATAAGGTAGAACACGAGGCTCCAAGAGTAATGGATGCTGCGCGTCATCACCTGTAAGGCTCCAGCCAAACCTACCAAGAGGCCCGATGAGAAGATGGTGGCGATACGATAGAACGTGGAACGGATACCCACGAAGTAGGCCTGCTCGTGCTCGTCGAGGCCCAACATATAGAAGCCATCGGCCGCTATGTCGTGGGTGGCACTACAGAATGCCATCATCCAGAAGAAGAAAAGCGAACCTTGCAGCCACCAGTCGCCGGGTATGGTGAAAGCAACGCCGCCGAGGGCAGCACCGATGAGCAACTGCATAGTAACTATCCACCAACGCTTCGACTTCAGGATGTCGACGAACGGACTCCAAAGGGGCTTGATGACCCACGGAAGGTAGAGCCACGAGGTGTACAGGGTAATGTCGGTATTGGACATGCCAAGCCGCTTGTAGAGAATCAGCGATATGGTCATTACCGCCACGTAGGGCACGCCTTCGGCGAAATAGAGTGTGGGCACCCAAGCCCACGGGGAGTTGAGTTTTGTGTTTGAAAAGCGTTTATTCATATATTTTTTGGATTTCGGCTCCACGGTAGTAGTAGAGCAGGATTTTGTCATACGGCTTTCCTTGTTCGCCCATAACGGCGGCTCCTATCTGGCACAAGCCGACGCCATGCCCCCAGCCGCTGCCATGCAGGACAAAGCTGTCAGGGAGCTGCTCGACCTCAAAGGCAGAGCTGAGCAGATGGGACTCGCTGAGGGTGCGGCGTATCTCTAACTCCTTGCCAATAGTGAAACTGCGCTTGGAACCCACTATCCGGAGTTTCCAGATACGTCCGCTCTTGCCACGCTCCAAAGGCTGGAGGTCAAGGATGTCGCCAAGGTCCATTTTCAGCTTCCTGTTCACAAGCTCGGTGAGTTGTTCACGGGAGTACGCCACCGTCCAACGATAGAAATGGGGGGTCTCCTGGTCGTAGTCATTGAGCACCTGCGCCAGGATATGCCGGTCGTCGGTGTTACAATAAGGACAGGGAACGGAAACGAGGTATGGCTTGGGAATGTTCTCCCAACAATACTGAAACTCCTCGGTCTGGCCGCCACAGCATTTCGAGAAGCGGGCATCGCAGATTTCACCGTCGTATGTCAGAATCTGACCACGGGTCTGGCGGATGGCCTCGACTACCGAGGGGTTGTCGGCATGAGTAATTCCCTGATAACGCTGGCAATGGTCGTCGGCGCAGACATCGAAGATGGTGTGGTCTTCGCGGTCGTACCAGCGGATTAACTCGTCATCCTTTTTGGTGAACGAGAAGAAATTGTCAGTGCCACCGCTGCTCAACTGACGGCGCTTCTCCATCTGAGCCAACAGCCATGAACGGCTGATGACCGCATGAGCCTTCAGGAGTTCAAGCGACGAGGTGGCCGACATCTCGCTGGAGATAACACTGGTGAGGTAGCGTTCAACGGGCAGCTCGTTGATGGCCGTAATACTGTCGCTCTCGACAACCAGGCGTAATGTTCCGTTAAACCGTTGCTTCTGCTTGCGTTCCCAGTGGAACCCAGAACCGATGGTCACGCCGTGAAGCGAGAACGAGGCATCGGCCGCCTGTGGGGTAAAGAGCAGCTCACGATACTGCTGACCGTGCCACGAAATACCCCCCTCATTGAACTCCACAGTCTGTTCACCAGTAAAGGCGGAACCTTTGGCGGTATAGGGAGCATTGAGGGTAAAGACTATCTTCTTGCCACTTACGATGCCTACACTGACCGTGGGCTCTTTTAGAAGACGAGAATTGAGAGGCGAGAGGCGAGAAGTAAGAGGTGAGGAACCACTGGGGGTCTTTAGCCGTTCCACCAGTTCAGCAAAAGCATCCTTCGAAAGGGCGACCTCCTGCAGGATAGCTATGGCCTGCTCACCCGTCAACCGCTCAAAGTCCTCCTCACGTGGGGTTATCATCAGCCCTGCCATGTCAATGGCACCAGGCGACACCATAATATAATGATAGCAGTCGGGACGATGTTTCTCGCGGGGGAACACTACCGACAGGTATTCTTCGTCCTTGCGCCAAGCCACGATGTTCATCATCGGCTCAGTATCGTCACCCCGGCAAGGCAGTGCTTCGTAGAGGCGGGAGAATAGTTGTTCGCCAGCTTCGCAGGAATGGCTACGGATGAGCAAGGCCGGACATGGATAGTCATTGATGACTGATATATCGTCGGCGGCAGAGAGTTTCACTACGGGTATCAACTCCCGCGACAGACGCTGCCAGGAGTCCATCAGTGGCAGTACACTCGGGACTCCGGCCTGCAGATGGGCGTGATCGGGAGCTGAAGCGCCACACTTCGGACCATTGTAGAAAACCATAAGCTCAGGATAAGCTGTAAGCAGACGGTATATTTCGCCGTACATATCTTTGATAGCCTGTGGAGTGTGCTTCAATGTAGGCAGCGTGAAGTGCATAGGAAGTATCGGGAAAGGATTGACCAACAACTCCCACTTGCCATCCACGACCCGTTTGAGTTGTTCGGGGGGGCGGTTCTGTACACAGAGGAAGCAAGGCCGCTCGCTGATGCTCCTGCTGTCGGTTTTGGCTCCCGTAGAACCAATGCGGGCGGGATTCCATTGCAGAATCACAGTATATGCCCCAGCACTCAATTCGCGGGTCTTGACGTTATTCAATTCCCGATAACGATGGCGCACATCGTCCCACATTTCCAACTGGCGGTCAAAGAAACGCTGCAACGAAGAATC
>JAEEGL012102392.1_pt1 | contig 12252 bp, 8 predicted proteins | sample 9134231 | NCBI WGS metagenome assembly JAEEGL01 (sample SAMN16246548, study PRJNA631951) | gut metagenome | biome: gut microbiome; feature: rumen; material: fiber-attached | host: Bos | place: Iran: Karaj | collected 2018-10
CCCAATCCCCAATCCCCAATCCCCAATCCCCAAACCCCAATCCCCATGAAAACAGAATATAAAGTTAATTATTTAAAAAAAAGTGATGAAAAAAATAAATAAAAACAAAAAAATTTAGAAAGAAAAATTCCTATTAACTAAAGAAAGGTATGAGAAGGAGAAAAAATTATAAAATATTTTAATTATTATTAACATTATTTTAATATTATTCAAAAAAATAATTATAAATAAGATATGAAGATTGTTAAAGAAATTATTATTTTTGATATGAAACAAAAAAAATATTGAAGAAAATAAATGTTATAAAGAAATAGTTAGTGAAACAAAAATATATAAACTATTTCTTTCAAGTTATAAAAAGGATAGTAAATTGAAAAATAATAAAAAATGAGCGGAATAGTAAACACAACAAATTCATTAAAAGGATGTCCTTATAAATGAACTAGTGGTGAAATTGCAAACAGTGGTACTAAAGGAGATGGCTCAGCCGGAGATGAAGTTTGTTGGAATGGACATGATGAAATTTGTGATGGAGAAGGAAATGTTATTCATGTATATGGGACAAATAATGGGAAATAAGAACTGATCCTATAAGTAAAGTTTCACAATGGGATAAAAGAACTGTGAAAGGATATAGGAGATTTTGGAAATTTAAATTAAAATTAAGTAATATTATATGTAATAATGGTTTAATTATGATTTTATTTTTCATAAAAATATGTTTCCTGAAAATAATATAACATTTTTGGAAAATATAATTTAGCAATTTATTCAATAAAGATATTTAAAATTTATAATGACATTCTTTTCTTCAAAAATAAGTATTTAATAATAAAAATTATTGTTTTAAATATTTGAAAAAATTGTCTATTGAATTGATTATGTTAAAGAATAAATCGGAGTTTAAGGAGATAATTTATTATTTTTAATTCAATTGAATAAATAAAATAAACATATATTTAGTAATTTATATTTTAAAATTTATTTATTTTATTTTTAATTAAGATTAGAATAAAAAGATTACCGGGTTTCATGAATGGAATAATTATTAAATCATTTTTAAAAAACAAATAAAAATGTATTTTATAGATAATATTAAGATTTTTATATGTAAAATAATTAATATTTTAAATTTAAACAATATATGAATTTTTAAAAATAATAATTCAATAAAAATAATCTATGTCTGGATTAAGTACAATAACTGTTTATGAATCAATAATCTTTTTCCTATTTAACTTTATTATATTAATGATAGGTTTTATTTTATGGTATTTCCTTTGGGCAAAAAGACATGGTATTGAAATTCAAGAAATTGTAAATGATACTTTAATAAATTTTTGTTCCAGAAATTTTGGTTTAATCTTAGAAAAACTTTATTTAAGAATAAAAAATTTTGATAAAATTTATATAGTAAAAGCAATGGGATACGAAGCTTATGTTTATTTAGTTTTCCAGAAAACTATGATATCACTTTTTATATCATATTTAATTTTTTTTATAATTTTTTATATAGTCAATATATTTGGAAATTATTTTTATTCAAATCAAGAAAATTTAGAAGTTTTCTGTAATATTTTATCAATTTTAATAACCACATTTCTCCACTTTCGAGGTTATAGAATGATCAAAAAAGAAGCTTATTATATATATTTTTCTCGTTTTGATAAAATGAGTCAAAATTATGATGTTAATTGGCTTTCATCAAGAACTCTTCATATAAGTGGAATATCTCCTATAGGTAGAAACACAAATATTCTTCAAACTAAACTAAATTATTTTCTTTCTAGAACAAATTCAGGTAAAGTAATTGATATAAATTTCATTCCAAATTATAATAAATTAATCAAATATGAAATTCAGAAAAATGAAATAAATGATTTATATAAATTAATAACAAACAGAAAACCATTTATGAAATGTTTATTTAGTTCAATTTATTGGAGTGATGAATCAATGAAAGCTGAATTAGAAAAAATTGAAAGAAAAATACAAGAAATAACAGAAGAGCCAGTTTTAAGTTCTGGACATGCATTTATATGTTTTGATTCATTAAAAGCTGCATATAGTATTATTACTGAATTTAAAGAAGGTTCTTTTAATCAAATTAAAATTACATTAAAAAGTATATTTGAAAGTTGTAAAAGATGTTTTCAAGAAGAAAATGTGAGAAAAGATATTTTTGGTCATAAAGGTATTTCTACTTTTCAAAGATTTAATGAAGAATATGGCATTGATGATTTAGAAGCAAATTTTGATGAAGAAAATGATAGTTTATTAATTGACAAAAATGTTGATATTTTAGTTGATCAAATGATAGAACCTATTGATATTATTTGGAAAAATGTAGGAGGTGACAGAGGTTTATTTATTTTTAGAAGAATAATATTAAATATTCTTCTAATAATACTTTTAATTTTTTTCACAACTCCTATGTCCTTGTTTTCATTTATGAAAAGATTTGATGCTTTTAAAGTATTAGAATTTAAATGGGTTATCAATATTCCTTATGGATATATCATTATAACTTATATTGTTCCTTTGATTATTTTATCAATTAATTTAGGATTAATCGTTTTAATAGATATTATTTGTAGAATTGAAAAACATTATACTCATACTAATTATCAATATGCAGTCTTTAGCAAATCTTACATATATATATTATTAAATTTATTAATAATTCCATCAATTACAATTTCTTATGAACCTCTTTATCAAATCATTAAAACAAATTATAAAAATTTTTTACATTTATTTAGTCATTTAAGTGGGGTTTATGAAAAATATTATTTTTTTATAACTTTAATTGTGCAAAATGGGACTATAAGTTTTGTTTATTATTTATTAAGATTAGATGAATTAATTTTTAATGCTTTTAGTACAGAAGTTACATTTTATATTCGTCACTTTATGAATACAGGGCATTATTGGCATAGAGATGAAACTTATTGTTTTTTATATGGATATTTTTATGCACAATTTATGGTTTTTTATACCATTTGTTTAGTTTTTTCTAATTCTAATGGATTTGTCCTTTTAGCAGGAATTTATTTCTTTTTTTTAAGACATATTGGTGATTATATTTCATTACTTTCTATTCATGGATTAGAAATTGATTCAAATGGAAAATTAATTAATCATATTTTAAATTATAATTTTATTCCTCTTTTAATTTACCAAATATTTGCTATTGCAAAATGTTTATACAAAGAAAAATATATTTCTTCAGGTATTATAGCTGGAATTATTATAATTTCTGCAATTTATCATTTTATTGAATTTAATAACGAATATCTTGTTGATATATATACTTTAAATAAAGAACTGAGTAATTATGAACAACATAATTCTGCAATAAGTCATAATGAAATTAATAAATGGAGAAATAAATATCGTCATCCAATTGTAATTCCTGTTTTTATTGAAGATTCTCAAAAAAATGATGAACTATAAAAAAAAGTCTTTCATTTATTTAATTTTTTTTTAATTATAAAATCTTATATAAAATTTCAAAATCAAAATATTAGTTAAATTTAATATAATTTTCATAATTTCCAACAATTCTCAAAATTCCTCCTTTATATTGTTGAACAAGAACATTGACATAATTTCCAGGATTACATAATCCTTTAAAAATAATACCTAATTTTTGAAAATCATTACTATTTCTATAAGCATCACAAGGAGGAATTCCAAAAAATCCATTTCCTTCACCATCAAAACTACATAAATATAAAGTTACAATTTGATTACTCATATTAGTTTCTCTACATTGTAAAGTAGTATTAAAATGTAAAATTCCATTTTTAAAACTTTTACATTTTTCACATCTAAATAATCCACTTGGATTTAAAGTAATATCTGTTATTGAATAACTTGTTTTACATCCGTCGCATAATATGTTTACAAAATTATATAATGGTTTTGGATATATTTCTAATATATTTAAATTCATTAAAAATTTTTTATCTTGAGATGTTATTTCTTCAAATTTTTTAGTATCATAATTTTCATTATCATTTAATAATACTTTACAAATTAATTTTTTATTTGAATCATTATTATACATTAAAGGGGATATTGGAGATTTTTCTTTTGAATTAGTAACAAACATTGGAATATCATCTTTTAAGTTTTGAATTTCTTTTAATTTAGTTGTTAATTTATTCATAAATATTTTATAATATGAAGAGAATTGAGGAATTTTTAATATATTACTAAAAGGATTTAGAATCAAAACATTTCTATTAAAAATTTTAAATGCTCTTATCCTCACAACATCATTTACTTCAATAAAATTAAAATATTTATAAGTATGCAATTCGCATCCATCAGTTTCATCTTGAATAAAAAATACAATTTGATCATTTAATTCAACTTTATGAACAATTTGAACTAAAACATCATTATCACTTCCTAAATTAACTCTAGAAATTAATTTACTTTCATATAAATAATTAAGAGAATTTTCCTTATTAAAATAATTTCTAATCCAATTTCTCATAAGGGAAATATTTTGTTTATCTTGACTTTCAAAAGTAAAATGTTGATGAGAACATAAATAAGGATTCATTTCTCTAGATAGAACATCAGAAGCTCCTGAAAAAACACACCAAGCTCCTTTGAATTGATTTCCTTTTAAAATTTGTAAATAAACTAATCTCTTTTTTTTTGGAGAATAAATTCCTCTATGAATTCTAATAATATCTCCAATATTATGAATGAAAGGAATATTTTCTTTATCTGATGCTTTAATTATAAGAGTAATTAAATTATCTTGAAGATCTTCTGGATTTGTTAAACAATTTATTGATTGATCTATTAATTTTATTATACAATTGTATATTGAAGAATCTTGGTTTTCATCTGACATTGAATTATTTTCTTCTTGAGTTGGAAATGTTGCATCATATATTATTCCATAAAAATTATATTCTCCTGGTTCTTTTATTTCATTTAAAGGAGTATAAATATATTTTTTTGTAAAAGATGATGAATCTGATTCGGAGTCTTTTTGCATTAAAGATGTTGTCATTTTGTTATTAATTTTTATAGCGCGTTAACTTAATATTCAAAAATTATTATAATATTCCATAATATTTTAATTTTAAAAGTTTAAAATTTTTTTTGAAATATTTTTATTAAGATTTATATTTATAGTATTTTGAGTGATAATTATCTTTAACTCATACATAAAATTATTTGTTTGTAATTTATTTAGTTTTCAAATTATTAATTAAACATAAAATTCATACATTTTTAAATTTTATTCATTGAATTCAAAAACAAAATTTCCCAAAAAAAATAAAAATAACTTTAAAAAAAAACAATTTTTTTAATTAATCAATTAAAACTTAAATTAAATAAATCTAACTAAGCCCTTATCTTAAGGGAAAGATTTCTTAGTCATAATTTCATAGAATTCATCAAAAGTCAATTCAGTACCATTAGCAGAGGCTCTTTCAAGCATATCTTTTAATTCTTCAGCACTCATATTTTCACCTAATTCTTGAGCAATTTTTTTAAGTGAACTTAAAGTAATAGTATCAGCATTAGGATCATCAATGAATAATTCAAAAATTCTATGAATTCCTTCTTTTGATTCTTTATCACCTAATTTATTATTGATGCTTCCAACAAAATCATCAAAGTTAACTCCACCATTTTTTGCTGCTTCAGGAGTATCTAAATCTGCAATTAAAGTATAAATTGTTGGATTTTTTGTATCAAATCCTAATGATTGCATTGCAGCTTTTAATTCCTTTGGATCAATTTTCCCTGTTCCATTTGTATCAAAGAGATCAAAGGCTTGACGAATTTCGTCTACTTCATCGTTTGATAAACCAGATTTTTCTACTTTGGTTGTGGTGGTTACTGTAGTTTTTTGGACTCTTCTTGACATTTTTATATATTTTTAAAATTTATTTTTTGATATTTATATCTCATTTGATTTTTTATTATGATTTTTCTTTTTTTTTTTTTGAATATATTTAATTTGATACTTTAAGTTTTTAATTTAATATTTTTTGTAATTTTTAATAATTTAATTATTTACTAACTTTATTTATTTTTTAAAGAATTAAAATTTAAAATAGTTTTTAAAATGCTAAAAAGCAATAAATAAATTGATATATAATTTAACTTTTTTTAAATAAAATTCACATTTTATTTTTAATAAAGATATTTTAAAATAGATATCTTCTGATACTATTGATTTATATTTATATTTTAAAATTATTAAAAATAAAAATTAAATTTATTTTCTTTCAATTTTCAACTCTTCAATAAAAGCTCATGAATAAACACAATAAAATGATAAATAAATATTTTTATTATGTGTTTCTTAAAAATAATACATGAAAGTGAAATAAAGTACCACAAAAAATACTTATCTTATTTCTTATTAACATCTTCAAAATTAAAAATAAAATCTTTATCAATTTTCCAATTAATAATTAATCAATAAAATTTTTGAATATTTAAATAAATATTCTAAAAGGTAAATAATATAAATCAACTATATATTAATATTTAAAGATTTAATTGTTCTTTCTTGGATGTTCTCATAAATGGAGTTCCAAAGCCTTTAACTATATCAACTTTAACTTTTTTAACTAGATTGTGAAGGAGTATATTTCATTATTTTTGTTTTTTCATTTCTTTTATTTGAAGAAATATTAAGTTTTTTATGCCATCTATCATTTTTGATTACATTATATGAAATGAAATTCAGCATTTTATTTATTATCTTTTTTTTCTTCTTTTTTATCATTTATTCTTAAAATATCTATATACTTTTTTAAATATCTAAATAATTCTTTTATTAACAAATACAATAAAGAATTGATGAAACTCTATTTTCTAAAATCTAACTTAAATAATCTAAATGGATAGAAACATTTTCAATTGGGATTAAAGTATCATTTTACTTTTATATTATTATTTCTAGCGATTTTTTAGAAACAGTAAATCAAATATATCTTGTTGAATTTTTCTTTTTATTATTTTTGGCTCAGTTAATTCACAAAACTTTTTCTTTGTTCTAAAAATGATTTAATAAACATGAGTTGGATTAGAATTCATTTAAAACATTTAATTAATTGTAAATTGTTTTATAATTTTTCAATATTAATTAAAGAAATATTAATTAAAATATTAATAGAAATTAAAATATTTTTTTCAAAAATCTACTATTTTTCAAACTAATATTATGATTGATTAAATCATATTTTCCTTCTTCAATATCTTTATAAACATTTTTAACTGCTTTTTTTATTGTTTCATCATCACTTTCAACATCATCATCTTCTTTATTAGTTTCTTCTAAAGGTTTTTGCCATTTTTTATCAAAACCTATATCTTTATCAAAGAAAATATCAAATTTCTTTGATTTATTTAAAAGAATTTTATTTATTCCATTTATAATTTTAGTCTTATAAAATTTTGTTTCACTAACAAATAATTTTTTTGGAGAATATATTTTTTTAAATTTTTTTCTTAAAGAAGATTCTTCGTCAATAATAGAAGAATGATTTTTAAAAAATGTTTTATTAACACTTATTTCTTTATTAAATTCTTTTTTTTCTTGACATTTTTTTGAATCTTTAATGAATTCAAATAATTTCGCTTTATATTGTTCATTATTTTTATAGTAATATGGAAGAAATTCATGTATTGGAGTACTACATTTTAATTTTGCAAAAGAATTTTTAACCAAATTATATTCTTTATAATTATTATAAGGAATCTTTTTATTTAAACAATCATTAATATCTTCTTTATCTTCACTGTAATTTATTTTATCATCTTTTAAAAACTTTATACTTTTTTCACTGGAGTTTTTTTCATTTTCTTTGTTAGATGTTTTATTTTGTGTACTTAAATTTTGTTTCTCATCCTTTGTTTGATCATTCGAAGAATAAGAGTTATTTATATTATTATCAATATTTTCTTTATCATTTATATTAGATTCTTTTGGAAATCTTAGTTTTATTTTATTTCCTGAAATAAATTTTTTATTTTTATTTTTTGTGTTATGCATATATTTTGAGTTTTTTAAATTTTTATCCTTACATTTAATTAATTTTTTATTAATTTTATCAACAATAATATTTTTCTGAGTAAAATCATTATCATCTTCTATATAAACCATACAGTTTTTCATCTGTTAAATAATTTATTTAAATTATTTTAAAATGAACATACATTTATATAATTTTAAAAAATTTAAAAAAATTATTATTTAAGAAATAAAAAGGAATATTTAGTTTAAAAAATAATCTAAAAAAAAAATAACCCAAAGAAAAAAACTAATTACTTCAATTCTCCAAGTGCAGAATAATTGTCAATTTTATTCAATAAATTGGAAGCATAATCAGGTGAATAATATTTAACAATAGCATCATCATAATAACTATTAATATCAGAAATTAATTGTTGAATAGGTCCACTGGCTTTAACTTTAATTTCTTGTAACTTTTGTAATCCTCCATTCACAAAATTTCTTTTAGCTTCTTTATTATCTTTCAAACAAATAACATATTGATTTAAAATATGTTTCAAAATTTTTTCAGGAGCAACAGGAATTAAAGGTTCTAAAGCAGCTAAATTAGTACAAGAATCAATAATTTTTTTCAAAGCTTTTTTCGCTTTTTCTTTTAAATCATCATTTGAATTTTGATCCATATAATAATATAACATTAAAGATAAAACATTAGCATTAGAAACTTCAAGTGCATGAGCAGGACTATGTCTTCCAATATGTCCAAGAGCATAACAAGAAGCTGCTTTAATATGCTGATGAGGTTCATTTTGTAAAGCATCTCTTAATTGATTAATTGCCTTAGCTCTAATAACTATCATTGCTAATTCAGGACTATATGCAGATATAAAACCTAAAGACAATATACCATATAAACGAGGATCTCCTTTTATATTTGTTATAAATTCTACTATTATTGCAGGACCACCAGCATCACATATTCTCTTTGCATTTTCTGGACTTTTATTTACTATTTCACATACACAATATGCTGCATTTTTTTTAACTATATCATCAGGGTCTTTTAAACAATTTAATAATTTTTGTGGGTTTGATATTTTATTCAAAACTTGTGTTGCAAGATCTGCAGAATGTTTAGTAATATTTCCTAATAACTGACATATATTTCTTTTTAATTGAGTATCATTATAATTTAAGAAAAATGTAATTTTCTCTAATCCAGCTTCAGCAACAGGTTGAGCCATTTGTTCAGTATGTTGACAAATATAACTTAAAGTTAAAGCAGCAGCTCTTTTTAATAAAACTTCAGGTTCTAATAAACAATTCATTAAACTTTCAACAGCCCTTTGTTCAACAACTTGATGAGCTAAACTTGTATTATGTTTAGCAATATATCCTAAAGCCCAAGCTGCAGCTTCTTTAACTGAAGGATCAAATTCTTCTAAGCATTGAACTAAAGGTTCTAAAGCTCCACATTTTACTACATCGTCTGCTAATTGAGGAGAGTGTTTTGCCACAGATTTTAATACAAAACATGCTGCTTTTTTAAAGAAACGATTTTGATTTGAGAGTGATGATATTAGTTGGGTTATTATTTCATTTTGGACTACACTGTCTGCTAACTCTTCACTGAAATTTGCTAGACGTCCTATGGCTAATGCAGCACTCTGCTGGATCGAGGGCACACTGTCACTTAAAAGTGGACGAAGAAGGGACATTACTCCTGCACTATGGAGTGCTTCTATGTTTTGAGGACGTGTTGCTAATTCTGCTATTGTTTGAACAAAAGTTATTCGAGCTTTTTGATATTCTTCAAAGGGTTGTAAAACTGCTCTTGACATTTTTTTTGTTTATTTTATTTTTCTAAATTATTTTTATTTTTTTGGGTTTTTTCAAATAATTTATTTTTTTATTTGTTAATATATTTTTTATTATTAGGTTATATTACTTATTATTTTATGAAATAAGTTTTTTTAGTCGTTTTAAGATAATTATAAATTTTTTATTGGATTATATTTTGAGATTAAAATATATTTTGATTTCATCAAATCATAAAATCAAATGGGTTATAATATTTTATATCATTAAAAATAGTGAATCTTCTTTTTTACTTTATTTTTTATTTTTCATATATTTGATTAATACTTATAAATAAATTTATTGAATGATTATCTATTTTCATTTCATATCAAATGAATATTCATTTCTAATTTCCTTTTTAAATATTTTTAAAATAATAAAAGTATTTTTCTGCTTTTAAATTTATATTTATAAATAAAGGAAATATGAAAGCTAAAAAATCTTTTAATTTTAATGAATATAAAATGAAAATTTTAAAAAATTTAATGGAAATTTGTCTGATTACAGGAGTAGAAGCATTATTAACAATTGTTAATTCTGAAGGTAAATATATTATTTTTTCTTCAACTAAAAATTCTAAAATATTTATTGATAAATATCTTATAAAAAATTATGATTATAACATCTCAGAAAAATATAATTTGAAAGATGTAATGATAATTTACTTAATATTCTTAGTATAACAATTTATTTAATAACAAATTGATAGAATTTGATGAAAGAAATTTAGATGACAAATATAAAAAACAAATATATGAATGGAGTCTAAATAATATCATTGATTTAAATAATTCTGTAGATAAAAAAAAACAAATGAATTTAAAAATTAACAATAAAAATTTTGAAAAAATTGATGATAAGGAATCCAGTTGGTGTAAATATGTTGGCTTTGAAAAATATAATGAAGTAAATGAAGAAAAAGGAATATTAATCAATCCTTTATCTAATTCCATAAATAATAATATAAATAAACAAAATTTTTTGAAAAAAAAACATTATTCAGAATCTTTTATCAACAAAGAGTTATTAGAAAAAGAAAAATCAATTTTAAATAATAATAACAAATATAATTTAATTAAAAAAGGTAATTATTCTGAATCAGATGGTAATATTAATTTTTTTAGTGAAAAAAAATCAAAAATACAATCTCAAAGAATAAATGACATTTCAGAAAATAATTTCTTTAATTATAAATTCTTTGAAGAAAATCTAAATAAAAAAAATAATCACATAAAATCTGAACAAAGTGAAAATTCAAATTTCCAAAAGCAAATACCTTTAAGTTCTTTTAGGTCTATTCAAATTTCAACTGAACCACCTTTACCAAGTTATAAAGAAGAAAAAGAAAAAATTTTCCAAGTTCAATCAATTCCTAAATTCAAAAAACAAAAAGAAATAATAAAAAACAGAGAAAGATATTTTGAAAATATTAATTATTTGAATGCAATGAATGAAAAAAACAATGACGATAAATATGGAAAAAATAATTTTTTTATTAAAAAAAAAACATTAGAACCAAATTCAAGTTTGTTTGAGAATGATTCCAATAATGGTTTAACTATTAAAAAACAATTTAAATTTGATAATTTTAATGATAATGAAATACAAAATAAAAAAAGAAAAGAAATTTCAGATATTAAACCAAAAAATGATTCATTTTCCCTTTTTTTAAAAAAATTTAATCCAGATATAGATGAAACAAAGGATTTTAATAAACATATATATAATGAGAATTATTTTGAAAATCAGTTTATTTTAGAAAAAAATTATAAGAGGAATGACAGCGGAAACAAAGGTCAAACAAATTTATTAAAAAATAAAATTATTATTACAAAAAAAGAAGGTAAAATAATAATTAAATCTGTTCCTAAAAAAAATCAAGAGTAAAAGTAAAAAATGGTAAGAAAAACTAATTAATTTATAAAAAAATTTAATAATTTTTTCATGATTATCATGTCATAAAATATATGAACAATAAAATATGATTTATATCAATATTTTAAAATTCATTTTTTTTTAAAAATTTTATTTTTAAAATTCTGTGTTTCATAAAACTTATATATCAAATAGCACTCATAATTTATATTATTTTCCTAATATTTAAATAAATTATTTTTAAATATATATTTAAGTACAAAATAATAAAAACCATAAGATAAAGTAATAAAAAAAAATTTCAAATATTGCAATAATTAAGAATAAATATATATTTTTTTTCTTCATCATTGGGGATTGGGGATTGGGGATTGGGGATTGGGGATTGGGCACAATCCCCAATCCCAAATCCACAATCCCCAATACCCAAACGCCCATCCCCAATGCCAATTTTTAATTATATTTAAATTTCAAAAAAAATTCTTTAAAAAACAAAAAATTCATATTTTTAA
>JAEEGL012669202.1_pt1 | contig 12252 bp, 5 predicted proteins | sample 9134231 | NCBI WGS metagenome assembly JAEEGL01 (sample SAMN16246548, study PRJNA631951) | gut metagenome | biome: gut microbiome; feature: rumen; material: fiber-attached | host: Bos | place: Iran: Karaj | collected 2018-10
AAGTACTACAGCCAAGGACATCGAGAAGACTATCTGGCGTTCGAGCTTGTTCCAGGAATGACTCACTACAAGATATGCCAAGAGCTCGAAGAGGTCGTGGATCTCGAGCTAGCATCGTGGCTCGGAAACGTTGACAATCTGTTGACTCCAGTCAACAACATGCTCATAGCGCAGCTGACACCTTACGCTGGAATGAAGTATGCTTCTTCCTGCTGGGGAACGACTTACTATGGAGATGTTCTAGGAAACTGGAACGCTTCACTGACATGGCTAGAAGAAGCGAAGATGGACTTCGGTCGAAAGTATCGATTCAAGTACATCAGAGAGCAGAAGGCTCTATCCGTATGGCCTACACCGAAATTTCCTGAAAGAGCACTTCTGAGAGTCTACAAGCGTGAGCACGTACTGAACATCATTCAGGATCCTCTCTTCAGAAGATTCGTCGTCGCTAAGGCCGGAATAATCTGGACTAACGCGCTACGGAAATATCAAATCAGCTTAGCTGGCGGCGGGAATCTGAATGCAGATTCCCTCGCCGCAGACTATAAAGAAGAGTACAAAGACTGTATTGAAAGAATAGATTTAGAATCACCAGTCAATGAAATAATAGTTGGCTGATTTTTGCACTATTTTCTAAACTATACCTCTAAATAACTAGATCAACAAGGTCTAGTTATTATGTTTGAGTGCAAAAGATGTAAAATAGAGTTTGAGTCAAGCAGAGCATTATCTGCTCATATATTTCAAAAGCATCCAGAATTCAACAAAGACTTGAAATCTTATTATGACAAATATGTTGATAGTAGTGCTCATCTGTGCAGATATTGCCAAAATCCATGTAGATTCATTTCTCTTTCTAGAGGCTATAGTGACACTTGCGGATCAAAAGAGTGTGGTAAGAAGCACGAATTCGATACTAGGATAGAAAAGTACGGTAAATTTCAGTCCGATGAGTCTATTAGAGAAGGATTACTGAAGCATGAGGAAACAATGCTTAAGCAGTATGGAGTTAGACACAACTGGTGTAATGGAGAATTGAGAGAAAGAGGATATAGCACACTCGAAAATCTATATGGAGACCGTAATTACAATAACACTGAGAAGATGAAAGAGACAAAAAGAAACTGGTCAGAGAAGCAAAAAGAAATAAATTCAAAGCATATATCCGAAGGCTTACAAAATATACCAGAAGACAAAAAGAAAGAGATACATGCTAGAATACAAGAAAAGAGAATGAAAAGTGTAGAAATCTGGAGCAAGAAGATCTCGATAAGTCAGCAAAATAGATCAGAAGATGAGATCAAAGAGATATTTTCGAAGAGAAGAAAAAGAATAGAGCATGACGGCAATAGCTTCGACTCTAAAGACGAAGTAGATATCTATGAATTCTGTAAGCTAAACGGTATTCCTTGTAAAGTGGCACCAATTGCCATATCATATTCGGACAAATATGGAAAGATGCATAAATATGTTCCAGACTTTGAGATAAACGGAAGACTATATGAGGTGAAAGGGAATCATCTATGGAGAAACAATAAGCTATATTTTCCATATAGAAAGAAGCTGTCAAAAGAAAAGCTGGAAGAGATGGATGCTAGAGACGAAGCTAAGACAAGATGTATGATAGAAAATGGTGTTACACTTATCTTGACAAAAGATCTAAAGAGTAAAGGGATACAAGAGTGTTTGAACGCGAAGAAATTATCAGAATCTGTCTAAATTCTCCATTTCCTGGAACGGATAAGTGGCCAGCAGATCATCCGATCTGGGACTCATGGCTGCCTGGTAAAAAATCCCCTAGAGATGCATGGAAAGACAAAAAACTAATAACTAGAGCTGTTGACAATCTTCTCAAGATGTACGAATTTTCAAAAGAACGATATCCTAGTTTCATAAAGAAGATAGAACGTGAAATACAAGAAGGAAAAATAACTAAAAGCATACTTGACAGATTCACGATAGCAAAGATAGCTCCAAAGGTCACTGCGCTTAGCCCAAAATTCTTCTACGATTGTTTACTAGAAAATGATATAGACATATCAAATGGAGTATATTGTCCTATGGCTGGATTTGGAGGCCTGATAGAAGGATGTAGAAGATGGTATGAATTGAAAAAGATAGATATGACTGGTAAAATAGAAGCTTATGACATAAATGAGAAATTTTGCGATTGGTATGGATGGACTAATAGAGATCTTCTATCAATGTTTGTTAAGACAAACAAGACCGTGATCGCTTGTCCACCATTTGGACACAACTATGAGCACTGGTTAGGAACTCCAGATGAGATGAGTGATAAGACCTTTGAAGAATGGGTAATTGAGATTAAAAAGCATATAGATTCACCAAAATATCTCTTTTTTGGGCCCTGTAAAAGAGACAAGAGAAGCGGTTTATTTGGAAAAAGAGTAGGCATAGAATTATATAACTTCAGCTAAATTCTGCTAAGTGTAGCAGTCTTGCTGGCGGCGGTAATCTGAACGCCGATTCACTTGCAGCAGACTACAAAGAAGAGTACAAAGACTGCATGGAACGTATAGACCTTGAAAGTCCAGTCAATGAGATAGTCGTTGGCTAATTTTACTCTAGTTCAGAAGTCCACTGACACTGTTAGCTAAAGAGATATATCCAGTCACTAGACCGGTGATCACTCCAGCTATGTAGACTAAGAACGAGATCAACAGAGTTAGGTAGACTTTGTCCTTCACTTTGACGCTCTTCTCTAGATCTCTAGACCTCTGCATCACCAAGTGCCTTCCTCTCACATGATCGAACAGACCATCAGTTCTGTTGTGCGCATAGTGAATCACGGAAGAATCTTCAGTGATGTCGATCTTCAGTCCACCATATAGAGCGTCAATTCCCATAGCTATGTCTTCATATCCCCAGGAACCGTCAAACGCTGACGTGTCGAACAGCTCTGCTCTACCGTAGTGCTTCTTCATGAACTTAAGATGCTTTTCTAGACCGGTTCTAGTAATAGCGAAACAGCAGCTCCAAGAGATCATTCCGGTCACTAGTAGGTCTAGCTTCTCATTGAATGACTTTGAAGATGACCAAGATTCAAATGCGCCAGACGCGATTCTTAGGTCTGTGCTGTCCATCTTCTTTCCTAGCCACATGTTGTCCATGTTAGCTGTAAGATAGTCTGATGGAGGATTCTTGAGCTTCTTCTTGGGCATCAAATGAGTTCTCGGACAGAACAGGAGATCTGCTTCTTCCATCTTCTCAGATATGTGAGACAGGAAGTCTTTCTTGCTAGGATAGCAGTCGCCGTCAATGAATACTACAGCGTCACATTCGCCATCAAGGAAAGCTTCAGCTCCTCGGTTTCGATTCTTGCATCTTCCTGGATCATCAGAGTTTATCACTATGACTTCAGACTGCTTGGTCTCGAAAGGTTTGTCGCCGTCGCTACAGACTATGATCTCGTCTGGCTTCTTGGACTGTCTCTTCAGTTTAGAAATGGCCTCTTCGACCATCTCGTCTTGATTGTGGTTCACTATGCATATTGAGAGTTTCATAGGTTTTATTTATCTTCGCTGAATGAGCAAAAAGGTATAAATAATTAGAAAATTTGCAACTTTGGAGCTTTTGAATGTCTAAAAAGATTATAGGATATGAGATTCTCGCTAGAAGAGCAATAGAGACAGAGTCTGGAGTAAACATCGACGATGCGCTAAGAAAGATCAGAAGTTATGATCTTGTTACCGGAACTGGAGAAGATCATCACCCAGACGTAGAGCTGAAGAAGAGATCTCAGAAGATGCTATATCTGACAAGATATATGGACGGCGAAGAAGAGAAGTTCGCCGAGTGGATCTGGTATGTTCCGGAAGGAGAAGAGGGAGAATGGAAGTGTCTCGGAACTGGAATATCTGCGAAAGATTCATGGAAGAAATGGTCTGAGGACAAAGGAAGCTTCTCTGATTCTGATGAGTCAGTCTACATCGGTCAAGACAACTTGGTCGAAGACAGAGACAACGCTTATGTCGTCGGTTCTGGAAACCTAGTCAAGATCGACCGCTCCGAAGAAGACTTTGCTGACACAGACATAGTAGAGATTGGAACTAACAACAGCGCAGTCGACACGGCTAACGCATATCAGCTTGGACGAGAGAACATCGTCTACGGAAACAACTTAGCTAACAAGGAAGAATATCCTCACAGTCTCGCACTGAACATAGGTCGAAACAACATCATCAATGACGGCTATCAATATGGAGTCGATGGTGGTGGAGAGGGAATTAACATAGGAAAGGACAACAAGTCCTCAATCTTCGGAATCACTCTCGGTCAGAACAACAAAGCAGACATAGTCTCTATAGCTGCTGGCCAGAACATGAGAGCTGAGAATACCTCTCTAGCTATAGGCTTCCCAAAGAAAGAATACGAAGTAACAAATAATCAATTATACTTCTACAACGATCTTCCTGTCGGAAGATGGGAAGAGATAGATCTTAGAGGATCTGCTAGTTATTGCGATTTCGCAGCATTTGATGACACAACTAGAAAGCCAATTCAGGTCCAGCCTTATATCCAAGTATACAATGAGACTACCGACGAAGTTAGATTCTATAGAAAGTATAAGAATTGGTATGATTCCAATAATTGGTATTGGATACCTAATATAAGTGACAATGGAAGATACTATGGCTATCTGGACGACAATGGAAACGTTGTTCAGAGCAACGAGCTTCCAGCTGGAAAGGTAAGAAAGAATTACTATTACTACTTCTGGTATGAAGGAGATTGGCCTAGCGAGTCTGTAATTAGAGAAAGAGAATGGATTGGAACAGGGTATAGCAGTACAGTATATCTGGACGAATCTAAGTTCAGACCAAGCAACTGGACGACTTACACAAAGTCCGATACTGACAAGTATGTGATACCATCGGGGAATGTAATACAAAATTGTTACATATTAGGAGACTATATCTTTAGTGGTAGCTCTAATCCGATCTATGACAAGTTCAGGGTATGGGGAAAAGAAGTCGATAGTTCATTTGTTCCCTGGTTCAACAACAACTTCGACTTGAGCGAGTGCACTACAAGAGATATCGACACAAATGAGCTAGAGAAGAGATACTACTATAATGATCTCGGTCTGAGAGTATCTGAAGAGACGCTCGGAAGACCATTGACTATAGCTCACTATGGTGGTTCGAAAGTAATTGGCGAGTTAGCTGAGGCAGAAGGTGGCGCTACAGCGATAACCGGAGCTGAGTATGGTCTTAGCAACCCAGCAAATCAGGCTGATTGGAAATATGTATATGTAAACAGATACACCTACGAAAATGGCTATATTCAAAGCATCTATAAAAGTGTTCAAGTCATAGACGAGAAGTACAACACTTACAAGTACAAGCAGATTGACGACTACAACGTAGGAGACTACAACCAAGTAAAAGTATACAATGGCGGATTTGGCATATCTGCTATGAAGAAAACTAGCTATGGCAGACATCTAACCGTAAGCTATGGAGCGCTAGGAATTGGCGACGGGATGGATATCGAATCCGGAGCTATAGCTATTGGAAAGGAAAATCATCACATCGAGAGTGGCGCTATAGTTCTCGGAAAGCGTAACTATGGTGCATCAACTGGAGAGATCATAATAGGATATAGCAATACTTACACCGGGACGAATAGCAATCCATATAGCAGCGGAACAGTAACAGTAGGTATCTCCAACCGATTCGGCAACAATGCTTGTTCAGGAAATCTAATACTTGGTCAGTATAACAGCATAGGTGAAGACTCTAACAATTCAAGCAATGGTTCTGTGTGCGTAGGACAATACAACTTCATCAAGGGATCTGGATCAGCGGTCTTTGGAAAAGAATGTGGTGCAAAATATGGCTCAACTACTCTATCTCACACTGGTGGAGCATTCTCTTCTGACGGTTCAATGGTTCTCGGATTCAAAGGCGCTGTCGCTTTCTATGGATCGTTGACTTTCGGATATCAGGACGCAGTATCATTCTATGGCGGAATAGCTATAGGCTACAATGGAATAAATGGAAACAACGGTGGCATAGTCATAGGAAAGAACGGCTTACTAGCCAACTATAACAGCATCAACATAGGAAGGGACGGTGGATGCGCAGATGACCATTCTATTAGACTCGGATTCAATGGCGGTCTTGCTAGAAGTAGCTCTATACTAATCGGAATGCACGCTGGAGCAGAAGCCGAGAACTCTTCAATAGCTATAGGAAGATGCGATGTTCACGCTAAAGACTGCTCCTTGGCATTAGGTTTCGAGAATTTGAAGGGAATAAATGACTCGATAGCTCTAGGAATGCACTCAACATGGGCTAGGGACAGCTCAGTCGCTATGGGAATTGGGTCAGCCGCTTACAACTCTAGCATATCTCTGACTGCACAGAACTATTATCGTAATAGAATTGGAACTCCTTCTCCAGAAAGCATTTATGCTAGTGGATGGCATGGAACAAAGTTCTTCTGGTACAGAGGAATGAAGTCTGGATATGTAGACGTCAAGCTGTCAGGGGTTGAACGAGTTCTGGCAGATGTTATTCACAACACAGATGGAACAGTCACATACATAGAGAACGAGAATGGATACGCTCAGTTGTACAAGACGCCAGCTGGAAAGTACTACGAACAAGCTAGTCAGATACCGTTGACTGAGTACAACGTGGCTATCCGTGGAACTCTGGACGCTTACAACAACATCATTCCGTTCTTTGGAATAGAGGCTGATCAGATAGGTCCAGTCGAGATTCCGAACAACTGGATTCCGGTAACATGGGGAACTGGAAATGGCCAGGTATATGAGACTACGGCAGAGATAAGAGACTCTCACGTGGGTTCAGCTAACAACAACTCTGCTATATTCGGAGGCATAGCTTTTGCACAAAACGGGTCTGTCGCAATATCCCAGATGAACACGACTGGTCCCGGAAACTTCAACAGAACGGTCAACAAGAACGGAGACCTATATGATGAGATAAGCACTTATATAGGAAGCACTTACACTAGCGGTGGAAAGACCTATCTCAGACCAGCCAGAAACTACGAGGCTATTGCTGATCAGGCATCTATCGCAATCGGGGCTGGAACTAAAGCTACATCCGCATCATTCTCTATCGGCTCATTCGTGGATGCTACTGACGGAAGCCTTGCTATGGGTTATGGAGGAAGCTGGCCAGAATTCCCAAGCAAAGACTATATCGGAAGTGCAGATGACAACTCACTTCTGATAGCTGGAGTATCTTTTAACAGTAGTAAGAGAGGCGTTTCTGACAATGGATCTATCGCTATAGGACGCGGAAACGAAGCTTATGACCAGTCGTTGTCTCTAGGTGACGATAACTACGCTACGCTGAACTCGTACGCTATAGGAAGAAACAACACTATAGGCGGATGGGGTCTAGCATTTGGCATTCAGAACTATGCATCTCCTAGACAGAGAGGAGCGCACGCTGCTCTGATAGGATATTACAACACTAGCTACAGCAATCTCGAGGATGTCATACTCTACGGTAGCTCAGACCATATTCCGACGACTAGCTTCATCGCTGGCGCTTTGAACACATCGAATCACTACAACTCCTTCCTGATAGGAACCAAGAACACTTCACTTGCTCCTAATCACATGCCAAGTGAGCCCTGGAGCGGAGGTAGTAGCAGGACGACACTTGACGACGGATTCGTTTTCGCGCTAGGCTACAACAACACCGTAGGAAGAAACTACGACATCGCTATAGGACGTGACTCTACAGCTAATGGCGGCGAGAACATCGCTCTGTTCAGCAGCACTGTGACTGGTTCACGTAACTTTGCACTGAACAAGTCGACTATCCAGAACGGTCTTTCAAACTTCGCAATAGGCGAGTCCTATCTGAGCATCCCTACCGATGTTACAAACGAAGACGGCATTCCGTTCAATAAGACCTGTGAGTACAATTTCTTGTCTTACGCTAACGTTCAGATATCAAATACTTGTGAATCCGGATTCAAGGCTAACTCGATCAGAAACACGACTCTGAGATACGTATCTGGATATTGCTTCAACAGAAACACGATAAACATAGGCTATCGTTCATCAGAAAACGAACTCATCATAAACACTGGTAAGTTCACAGACAACATCGTATTCGGAAATAAAGAGTCAAGTCCACTAGGTATTAGTGACAATGTTCCTATACGTTTGAATGGTGAGAGCAGTGATAGAGGTGAGTATTATCGAAATGTACTGATCAATGACTGCATTCCTCAAGTGGTCATAGGCGGTGAGAACTTCCTAGACAACGTGGTCGTCAGCTCTGATCTAAAGATAAGCCATACATACGCCTTCCACAGAAACATAGTTCTCGGTGGATCTGTAGTAGACATTCTTGACAATTCTAGTGTTCTTGACAACGTATTGCTTTCTAAGTCATCAATCTATTTGAGGACAAATACGAACTCAGAGGCTAATCAGTTCAACTTCGCATACAACTCGGTGATAACGGATTCATCGGTTGGCGGATATGAAAAAATGAGTGTTTATGGCGGCGTTACTCAAGAAAACGTCGCATTCGGAAGTAGACTTCACGCTACATCGAACTCCTTCTCGTTCTCCGACAACATCACGATGGGAGATACTAGTATACCATCATTCTATGATAGGGCTAGTGGAAAATATGATAGCAAGCAAGTAGCGGTAATAGCTGGATGTAACAGAATATACAACTTCGGAGACAACTACTGTGTTCGCAGCAATTCCACATTCGTCGAGGGTCTAGAAAACAGCATATTCGGCACAGAATCTTCTATCGTTCTCGGTAAGTCAAATACTTTAGTAGGAGGAGATTCTTACTATTCTAATAATCATGTTATAGTAGGAAACACTGTAATAGGCGAGAGCAACAAGATCTACTCGACTACTCCAGCTACAAAAGTTACTAGCACTTACATAAGACAGAATCAATCTCCATCGGATACAGAGAAACACGGAATATACAAGATAAGACCATCTACTCTGACTGCTGGATTTAGAGTTCCATACAGTTCAGTCACATCGATAAACCTTAGCTCCTCATACGCATACGTATATGACTCTGGAGTTATAGCTAGGACAACACCTAGTGATATCACTTCACATGGCCTGTCTACGACAAGCATCGCGTTCAGTGACTTTAACTCACAGCTGACTGCTGGAACACTAGTGCCAGGAAATGCATACGTATTCACAGACGGTTCCGGAACAGGCACTCTCAGCACGTCTCTATTTGACGGCGTCGTAATGTTCCCGAATCAAGACTATAGCATAACTTCATACTCAGCTTATGATTACTCGTCTCAGTCTACAAAATACTATGGTCAAATCACTGGGTACAACTCAAGCGCTGACATCGTAACTCAGAAAGCCCATCAGTCATTCTACAACACTCTGATAGGAGTCGGAAACGATTTCAACGCCAGATACTCGAACTTCAACACAATATTCGGAAGCAGCAACAGAGTCAAGCGCTATGATCCTATAAGCAACGCTGACAATTTCGTAACTAACTGCAACAACAACTTCGTATTCGGCTACAGCAACACGCTTCACCAGAACACTATGGGATTCACTGTCATCGGTGCTTCCAACGAAGTGATAAGCGCTAACATGACAATAGACGAAAGAGTTGATTCTGGTCAGTATGCTGAGTCATGCGGATTCATACAAGGAAACGACAACATTTCCAAGAACGGATCTAACACGGTAGTGATTGGTAACGGAAACGTAGCAGATGGTCACAACGCCGTCGCTATCGGATGTCAGCTAATCGCTAACAAGCGTCAGACCGTCATCGGAAAGTACAACCAGCCAATCATAGGTACAGACAGACTGGATGGACAGAATCCTCAAAATCCAGAAGCTGCTCTATTCATCATCGGAAACGGATACTCTACGGTAGACAATTCCGATTGGAAGGACGAAGGATATATCACGAGATCGAACGCTATGGTGGTCTATGCGGACGGAACTGTCAGGGCTAAGAAGTTCGTATCCGAAGAACCAGAGCTTACATTAGAAGCAGGCGATGGAATATCCTTCACTGACAACCTTCAGCAGAACACTAGAACTATCTCGGTCGATCAGGGTCTGCAAGAGCTAGCTGCTCTTCTAGCGAACAAGCCAGCACAGGGCACTTGGACAATTCAATCAGTCGACGGAGTTCTAAGCTGGGCACAGGTATAAAAATTTAAGATAGAAAGGTAATAAAGATGGCAAAAATCAATCTAGTAGGAAATATACCGGACGGTCAGATATTCACAGTCACTGTAGTGAACCATTCGGAATGGGCTCTTCTCAAACAAGGGAAATTCCAGGTGTTCTCCGGAAAGGAGTTAGATATTCCTATAGACTTTCTATATGGTTCTGACTACACTTGCGTAGCTGTGACTAACCCTCACAACTTGTGGCAAGGTGGAATACACACTGCTCCCATAACTGCTGATACGACTATTCACATCAGTGACGCTAAGTACAGAGTGGAGGTAATCAATGAGGACACAGACGGAGTCACAGTAGACTGGCCATACTACCAGTTCGTTACTCCAAACACAGAAGCTGTATTCAATCTTACATACGCTTCTGGATGCGACTCCACTACAAAGAACTGGGATACAAATGCAGGACTTACCGCTGGCGGAAACACTGTAAGAGTCTCAGCACAGAAATTGAGAACGTATTGCAAGATAACGAAAAAGACTCACACTGTCAATTTCATTGATGAAGTTGCATGGACGAGCACAGAGTCGAAGGTATATGAGAATATCAGACATGGCGGAAGTCTAACTATCCCAATCACATATCGTGATAGCGCATCTTATAGCTACTTGAAGACACTAGAGGGCTATCAAGTCGGATCTTCCGGAATAGTCGTTCCCAACGTAACAGAAGATACTCGGGTCACTGCATCAGAAAACCGAGTTCAGATAAAGTCTGAAATAGCGAGTGGTATCGTTTCAGTTTCTCCATCCATCCAATATGCTAACTTCAATTCGACTGGAAATTTAACTCTCTATGTAAGCTATCCTTTCTCTACTTCAGACATAACCACCGACAAGGGCAGCATAAGCGGAAGCACATTGACTATCCCTACTACAAATACTAAGTATGAGACCGTCACGATAGGAGATAATCTAGTCTATAAAGAAATAGGAGTTGATTCTACAGACAAAAACACAAATAGCAACTACCCTATTAGTACAAACTACAAATACTCTCAATCGGAGTTCATATATACTGCTGACGAAATAGGTAGAAGCGGAACAATCAGAGGAATAGGATTCTACATTACTTCATTAGGAACTGGAACTTATAGCAGATATGTCAGAATATATGTCGGACATACTACAAGTGACTATTTCACTGGCAGTAACTATTCAGCGTTCACATCAGCTGGTCAAAACTATGAAGGAAACTACGTATTCAAGCTAGGATGGAACTTTATTCCGTTCAACCTTCGAACTTTCTCTTATGATGGCACATCAAATCTAGTGATATTAGTAAACGACAACACTGGCTCTTATAGATCGAGCAACTATTTCCAAACATATTATGTAGACAAATATAGATGTGCATACATTCGTTCAGACTCTACGAGTTACTATCCTAACAATATCTACAATTATAATACAAATCGATATAGACCAGTACTTCAATTGAATTTCGCTTAAGAAATATCTAAAATCGGAGGACATTATCCCTCCGATTTTTGTGTATAAATAACTAGAAGAGAATGGAGTAAAATTCTATGGCAAAATACGTAAGTCAAATAAATGGTAATCCGATTTTCGCTACAAGAGCCGAATATACTAAGAGTGGAGTCGATATTGACGAGGCTCTGTCGGGTATAGCGAATGGTGTTTTTGAGGTAGCAAATTTGACATCGGGTGCAAATCCTCACCCGGACGTTCAAAACCCTAGCCACAAGATCATCTATCTGACTAAGGAGTCTGGTTCTTCAAAGACTGACCCATACACTGAGTGGATCTACACTCAGTCAAATACATGGGAAGTCATAGGCGAGACTTCGATAGATCTCTCTGGATATAAGACTAAGCAGACGGCTTACACAGCTTCAGGTCTTGGAGCAGGAAAGACTATCACTGCTCTCAGTCAGGACGCAAACGGCGTGATTAGCGCTACAGCTGGCGATATAAGCATCACCTCTTCACAGATCAGTGACAAGAGCGACACATACTCTTCTACTGGAACGACTGCTGTCACAGGAAAGGCTATCGCTG
>JAEEGL012669217.1_pt1 | contig 12252 bp, 11 predicted proteins | sample 9134231 | NCBI WGS metagenome assembly JAEEGL01 (sample SAMN16246548, study PRJNA631951) | gut metagenome | biome: gut microbiome; feature: rumen; material: fiber-attached | host: Bos | place: Iran: Karaj | collected 2018-10
GATGGAGGAACGATACATATTGAAAGCTTTTCGGAAGAAGACTATTATTATGTTGTTGTCGAGGACGATGGCGTAGGCTTTGATACAAATTCGGTGGAACAGGGTGAAGGACTGCACATAGGCCTTGATAATCTAAGGGAGAGACTTATTACGATGTGCAATGGGCTGCTTATAATTGAGAGTACTGCGGGCGTCGGAACCAAGGCTACCATTAAGATTCCTAAGGGAGAGGAATGAAAAATACAGTTTTTATGTAGAGGGAGATTGTAATGAGGATTATTGCTGTTGATGATGAAGAGCTGGCGCTTGAAGGCTGTATAAGCGCCATTAAAAAAGCTATGCCTTCAGCCGATACACATGGATATACAAGCGGGAAAAAAGCACTGGAAGAAGTCGATGAGATAAAGCCACAGATAGCTTTTCTTGATGTTGAGATGAGAACAGAAAATGGAATCAATATTGCAAAGAAGCTGCAGGAAAAAAATCCCCGTATCAATATAATTTTTGTCACAGGATATTCTGACTATATGAAAGAGGCCTTTGGACTGTATGCAAGCGGGTATATCATGAAGCCTGTTACTGCTGCCAAGGTCAAATCGGAATTCGAACATCTGAGATTCCCTATTACGAATGAAGAAACTGCAAAACAAAATAAACTGCGGGTACACACCTTCGGTGAGTTTGAGGTATTTACTGAAAATGGTGTGCCGCTTGACTTTGTATACAGTAAAACCAGAGAGCTGTTGGCGGTACTTATAGATGCCAACGGTGCCATGAGAACGTTCAATCAGATTATGGAAAAAATCTGGCAGGATGAGGATGATGCAGGAAGTCACAGATCCTATTTGAGAAATCTGTTTGCAGACATGACCCGTATTTTTACAGAGCTTGGATGCTCTGATGCTTTGATCAGAAGACGCGGCGAGGCTGGAATTAATAAAGAGTATTTTGAGTGTGACTATTTTGACTTTCTTGATGGAAAGCGTGAAGACTCAGGCTTTACGGGGGAATACATGAATCAGTACAGCTGGGCGGAGCCGACTCTTGGAAAACTTTTTCAACTTTCTGATGGAATTTGGTAAAAAACGTTTACGAAAACGTTTGAGATTAGCAAGAATACAGGGTTTGAACCATGTGACACTTTTGTGACACTAAATGTGAGACAATAAAGTCCCAAATGATTTCCTCTATTATATAGTTCCCTCTATAATAATTAAGGATGAGAGAGGCGCTTGCTTTTGCAGGCGCCTTTTTCATGTCCAAAAATTTACGATTTTCTTGACCTTTTTTAATTTTAGGGTTGATTATATTTAATAAGTGTATTATTATGTAGAAAACAGAGAGAAAAATGTATATTTATGCATAAGCTTTTGCATATATGAATAATTAGGAGGACAAATATTATGAAGAAGAAACTTATCGCAGCTATTTTGACAGGTGTAATGACTTTTAGCATGACAGCTTGTGGCGGCTCATCAAATGGTACAGGAGCAGCTACTGAGGCGGAGAGTACAGAGGCAGCAGCTGAAGCAGAGAGCACAGAAGCAGTAGAGACTGACAGTGCAGACGCAGCAGAGAGCACAGAAGATGCAGCAGAGGCTGAAAGTACTGAGGAAAGTGCAGCTGGCGCATCAGCAGAGATTACAACCGTAACACCCGGCAAGCTCACAGTAGCAACTTCTCCTGATTTTGCTCCTTATGAGTTTTATGCAGTAGGTGAGGATGGAACTCCTACTCTTGCAGGATTTGACATTGCACTTGCACAGTACATTGCCGATTATCTCGGCCTTGAGCTTGAGGTTGTACCAGTTGATTTTGACGGTGTACTTATGGAGCTTCAGACAAAGGCAGTTGATCTTGGAGTATCAGGCCTTTCACCCGATCCGAAGCGTGAATCAATCATGGACTTTTCAGATATCTATTATGAAGGCGGACAGTCATTTGTATGCACTCAGGCGAACAAGGACAAGTTTACAAGCCTTGCTGATGTAAACAGTGCTGATATCGAGGTTGGCGCTCAGACAGGTTCTATCCAGGTTGATCTTGCTCAGACCAACAGCCCTGACGCAGAGATCATTCAGCTTACTAAGGTTACAGATATCATCGCTGAGCTTCTTGCAGGAAAGCTTGACGGCGCTTACATCGAGACTGCTGTTGCAGAGAGCTATGCTAAGAATTATCCTGAGCTTTGTGTTGTTCTTGAGGTTCCCTATGACGGAGCAGAAGGTTCCGCTATCGGTGTAAGCAAGGGTAACGATGCTCTTAAGGCAGGCGTAAACGAGGCAATTGCCAAGGCAAAAGAAGAAGGCAAGATGGATGAGTTTGTTGCTACAGCTAACGAGCAGGCAAGCGGAGATATTATTGAAGGACTTCTTGATCAGTAATCAATGGAACAGGGCACTTGGTAAGATTACGAAAAACTTAGTGTGAGATCCAGACGAAAAAGACTCGGAGGTGCATGCATTTCCGGGTCTTGATTTTTGCCTTCAAAAATACAGATTTTCTTTTGTAGAGGGAATTATTATAATAGAATTTGTAATATGTTAATCTATGTTACAATGTAAATAAATTACCAATATTTTGGAGATAAGGGACGATATGGACAGCTTTATTCAGATTGAAAATTTTTCTAAGATTTCGCCCTATGCCAGCCTTTTCTGGCAGGGTATGCTGGTTACGGTTATGCTTTCACTTTTTACCGTGGCCATTGGCTTTATACTTGCGCTTATTCTTTCGGCAATGAGAATGTCGAGATTTTATCCCCTTGCCTTTCTCGGGCTTGATAAGGAAGGACATCAGCGTGAAAAGGGAATAGGGGTGACTATAGGAAAATTCAATCCTCTCGATTTTCTGGCAACCGCATATGTTGAGATTCTAAGATCAACACCTGTAATTGTACAGGTAGCGATTATTTACTACGGCGTGTTCGGAGCGCTTATTGAGCTTCCCAGTTTTACATTCATGGGATTCATTAAATTCGAGCGCTTTTTCCCGGGCGTGGTTGCTCTTGGTATGAACTCGGGTGCATATTTATGCGAGATTATGCGTTCGGGTATTCAGTCAATCGACGGCGGACAGACTGAGGCTGCCAGATCACTTGGTATGAGCCAGTTCCAGAATATGAAGTATATTATTCTTCCGCAGGCTATTAAAAACATTCTCCCTGCTATAGCAAACGAGTTCGTTGTTATCATCAAGGAGTCTGCAATTACTTATACAATTGGTGTGCAGGATATCATGTCAGCAGTAAATGCAGTAAGAGGAGCTACATTCATTATTATCGAACCTCTTCTTGTTGCGACAGCAATATACTTCTGCCTATGCTTCCCTACAAGTAAAGTGATTGCATATTTTGAAAGGAGGATGAGCCGTGGAGACAAGAGATAAGCTTATCCAGGTTACGGATCTTGAAAAACATTATAATTTCGGAAAAATCAAGGCGCTTGACGGCGTGTCCATAGATATTGACAAGGGCGATGTTATGGTTGTTATCGGACCTTCCGGTAGTGGAAAATCAACCTTTCTTCGTTCTCTGAATCTGCTTGAGGAACCCACAGGCGGAGCGATTCTTTTTGATGATGTTGATATAACAAAGAAAAAATACAAGGATGAAAACGGCAAGTGGGTGAAGGTTGATATTGATCTTCACAGACAAAAGATGGGAATGGTTTTCCAGCACTTTAATCTCTTTCCGCATAAGACAATTATGCAGAATATGATTCTTGCGCCTGTTAAGGTTAAGCATGTTCCTGAGGAGGAGGCTAAGAAAAAGGCTCTTGAGCTTCTCGACCGTGTAGGCCTTAAGGATAGAGCAGATGCATATCCTATTCAGTTGTCGGGCGGACAGAAGCAGCGTATAGCAATTGTCCGTGCACTCATGATGGAGCCTGAGGTTATGCTTTTTGATGAGCCTACTTCAGCTCTTGATCCTGAGATGGTTGGCGAGGTTCTTGATGTTATGAAGCAGCTTGCAAAGGAAGGCATGACCATGGTGGTTGTTACCCATGAGATGGGCTTTGCAAGAGAGGTTGGAAATAGGGTTCTTTTTATGGCTGACGGTAAGCTTCTTGAACACGGAACACCGGAGGAGATTTTTGATCATCCAAAGCATCCCAGACTGCAGGAGTTTCTTAGTAAGGTACTATAATAATATAATCTGTCCTCTGCTTATACACTGGTTGGCAGAGGACTTAGTATATAGAAATAAATATAGTGTTCTATTGGGTGAGATATGACAGAGATTAAGACTAAGGCTGTTGAAGCAATTGAAAATAAGGAAGACGTAATATGCGATGTTGCGGATAAAATCTGGGAATATGCAGAATTATCCCTGCAGGAACATAAGTCCTGTGATTTATATTGCAAGGTGTGCGAGGAGGAAGGCTTTGAAGTTCGGAAGGGAATCTGTGGTATCCCTACAGCTTTTTCTGCGAGCTTTGGAAGCGGGAGACCTGTAATTGGAATTCTTGCGGAGTATGATGCACTGTCCGGACTTTCACAGGAATGTGGCGCTCTTGAGGAGAAGCCGCTTATCAATGGCGGAAGCGGACATGGCTGCGGACATAATCTTCTGGGGGCAGGTGCACTTGCAGCTGCGATTGGAATTAAAAGGTATCTGGAATTACGTGAAAAATGTGATACGGGTAGTGAAAAAAGCAGTACCGGAGGCACTGTGATTCTCTATGGCTGTCCCGGTGAAGAGGGCTGCGCATCCAAGGCTTTCATGGCGCGTGATGGTGAGTGGCAAAAGCTTGACGCGGCACTTACCTGGCATCCTGAGGATTGCAACGAGGTTGTAACGGGATCGTCCAATTCCTGTATTCAGGTTCAGTACACTTTTCATGGGATAGCATCTCATGCGTCAGGTGCTCCTGAAAAAGGAAGGAGTGCGCTTGATGCTGTAGAGCTAATGAATATAGGCGTGCAATTTTTGCGTGAACATATGGGAGATAAGGCACGTGTACATTATGCAATAACGGATGCGGGCGGGGTGAGTCCCAATGTGGTTCAGCCCAGGGCGCAGGTTCTTTACATGGTTCGTTCAAATCATGTGGCAGAGGCAGTTGAATTGCAGAACCGTGTTGATAAGATTGCAGAAGGCGCTGCACTTATGACGGAGACTACATTTGACAGGAAGTTTGTTGATGGCCTTTCGGACACGGTGACAAACCGCGTGCTTGAGAAGGTTTTATATGAAAACTTCGAGGAACTTGGAGTACCTTCTTATACAGAGGAAGAGCTTTCCTTTGCACAGAAGCTTGCAGCGACTTACGAAGGGAATGATGCAGCGCCGGGGCTGGGTTCTGCTTTTGATGCGGATTATGCTGAGGCGGCGCAGAAAATGAGAGCTCAGTTTAATTCTTCTCATGTGAATCCGGGTGCAGTTTTAGAGAATCCGGGAAATTGTAAGTGTGATGAAGAATTCAAAAGCACGGTAGGAGGAATGAATGGCTTTCTTCTTCCACATTTTATGGGAGAAGCCTTTGAGCCCGGATCAACTGATGTCGGTGATGTTAGCTGGAATTGTCCGACAGCACAGATTCATGTGGCTGCCTGGCCAAACGGGTGCCCTGGTCACAGCTGGCAGAATGTGTCATCTGCCGGAACCGGTATTGGGCATAAGGCAGCGGTTCATGCAGGAAAAGTTATGTGTGCTGCGGCTATAGATTTGTTTGAGAATCAGGAGCTTATTGCCGAAGCAAAGGCTGAATTTATGAAAAGAACTGCTTCGGGATATGTTTGTCCTATTCCCGGGGAGGCGGTTGCTGAAGTGTGAAATAATTGCAAGAATGCCTGGGGATGCAGAGAATTGACGTCTTGACGTATTGTTTCGTATAATATAATGATAAGAAGATTTCTTATTATTAGGTGGGGACAATATGAAAGTACATGCTATCAAGGAACAACGTGAATCAGCAGAATCCTTCATTTTGCGTGCGGGAGAGTTTGAGCAGCAGGGCAGCAGTGTGGATGAATATGCTGTGCTGATTGAGGGGCTTCGCGCCCATTATGATAATTACGAATTATATTTTATGCTTGGTCTGTATTACCGGTATCGAAATGCAGATCAGGCATTTTTATGTTTCGAGAATGCACTCCATTACTGTGATGAACCTGAGGATGAGAAGGTCATTCGCGAGGCGATGGAGGATGTCCGTGACAGAGCAAGAGTAAGGGGAACATCCATTGTGATAGTTTCCTATAACGACCTTGAGCTTTGCAGGGAATGTCTGCGCGCCATCAGGAGATACTGTCAGACTGACAGTTATGAGGTGATAGTTGTGGATAATGCCTCTACGGATGAGGAGCTTTTGCGTTTTCTGCGAGAGCAGGCACAAAATGACAAGCACATTAGTCTTATAGAGAATGAAAAGAATGAGGGATTTCCAAGAGGTTGCAATATTGGTCTTGCTGCAGCTAATCCTGAAAATGATGTATTTTTCCTTAATAATGATGCTGTTATCATGCCAAATGCACTGTTCTGGCTGAAAATGGGATTGTACTCCGATAAGCGAAACGGGGCAGCTGGCGCTGTGACAAACTGTGCTCCGTCGCAGGAGGTTTCCATGGAGTCAGTGGAGCCCTATCTGAAAAAGGCGGCTGTGGATGAATCCAGACCACTTGTGGGACTGGATGCAAGTGTGATAGATATTTCCGGGAAACATAAAAAAGAAGATGAAGGAATTTCGGCTGAAGATGATGGCAGAGGTGCGGAGGAAAAAGCAAAATGTAGCATGCAGGAGCACCGCTGGTGGCGAACAATCAGTCTTGATACGGCACTTGATACTGCCAAGAGATATGCTAAGGATCACAATGTTCCGATGTGGAATCCTATAGAGGTAAGATGCAGGCTCACAGGTTTTGCTGTGCTGATCAGGCGAGAAGCTGTTGAGGGCATCTTGTTATCAGAGAGTGCTTTAGGTGGCCACGAAGGTAATTGCAACGAGACGGTGGAGAAGAAAGGAATGCTTTTTGACGAGCGCTTTACTCCCGGCTACTTTGAGGATGACGACCTTGGAATACGCCTTTGCCTTTCAGGATGGAGACAGATTCTTTGCCATAACGCATTTATCTATCACCATGGTGGTAGTGGATTCGCCGGTAAAAATGATGCCATGGAAGTGGGAAGAGAGAAATTTAAGGAGAAGTGGGGATTTGATATTTGGAATTACACACTTCCGGAAGATGAGAAAATAGCAGCACTTATGAAGGCTATTTCTGAGAGTGATGTTCATGAAAAGCTCTATAACCGGGTTCTTCGGATTTTGGATATAAGTGCAGGTATGGGAACTACTCTCTCTGCTATAAAGTATCAGATGCCCGACAGTTTTACTGCCGGAATTACGGGAGCGGATGTATTTGCCGGGCTTTGCAAATATATGGCGGATGATATGATAGCCGGAGACCCGGAACTTGTGACTTTTCCCTGGCCGGAGCACAGCTTTGACTACATCCTTGTCGGTGATGCGGCTGCCGCTTGTGAGAAACCGGAGCAACTTCTTGGGAAACTTAAGACATATTTGAAAGAAAATGGCAGACTGTTAAATGCTGTTACGGAAACGTGATAACTTTTAAATACGAAAAAACGAAAAAATAATTCAAAATATTTTCAAAAATTTGAATGTAATTTCGTTAAATATTTTGAAATTTTCTAATTTTTCTAAAATTTCATTTTGAGTATTGTCGACTGAGTGAGACTTTCAGAAACGAAAAAATGTGCATGGGTTTTGGGCAAGATATAAAATGTTCAGAATCCATGCACTTTTTGGCATTATGTCCAAAAAACGCTGATAAATTTATTGAATTTTATTATAAAATTTAAGAAAAAAATAAGTGACGAAAAACCGTTCATAAGGTATACTTGAAACTGCTACAAAATGACGCAATAACATTTAGTGTCTTTTTTGCGGAGAGTAATTGGATAGGAGGTAAAGAAATGACAAAGGCTGAAATACTTAAAAGAGAAATTTTAGCGCAGTACAAGAGTGTCAGACAGTTTGCGATAGACATGTCGATTCCATATAGTACATTGGTTACAGCATTGGACAGAGGTATAGAAGGTATGGCATATGGTACGGTTATTCGTATGTGCGATAAGCTTAACCTTAATCCTGTTGATTTCAGTACACTTGAAAAGGGGACTGATCTTGGAAATAAGATTGTTGAGAACCGTGTAATGCAGCAGTATGTTAAACTTAACAAGGTTGGACGTAAAAAGGTTCTTGATTACATGAGTGACATGACAGCGCTTGAGAAATATCAGGCATAAGATATTATATAGTAAGAAAAATTAACGGCTCCCGGAAGTTATGCTTTCCGGGAGCTGTTTTGATATGGCGATTTTTATGGTACAATTTTACATAACACATGACTTCTTGGATGAAAACCGAAAAGGCAAATAAGAAGTCATTCATTTATGGAGGATATAATGAAGTACGATTATTTGATAGTTGGGGCAGGATTATTTGGCTGTGTCTTTGCTCATGAGATGGCAAGAGCGGGCAAAAATGTCCTGGTTATAGACAAGAGAGCGCACATTGGCGGTAACATTTATACTGAAAATCGCATGGGAATTAATGTACATATGTATGGGGCGCACATTTTTCATACATCAGATAAGAAGGTTTGGGAGTACATTAACAGATTTACTGAGTTTAATCAGTATATAAATTCCCCTGTGGCGGTTTTCCATGATGAGCTCTATAATCTTCCTTTTAATATGAATACATTCAGCAAGCTTTGGGGAATTCGCACTCCCGATGAGGCTCGTGCTATTATCGATGAGCAGGCCAAAAAGGAAGTAAAGCGCATTCTCAAGGAGCGTGCGGCAAACGGGGATGAGTCAGCGGCTGAAGCACTTGACGTGGCAGCAGCAAGCGGGCAGGACATTCGCGAGGGCTTTGAAGCAGCCAACCTTGAGGAGCAGGGACTTTCACTTGCGGGTCGCGATGTTTTTGAAAAGCTTGTTAAGGGCTACACAGAGAAGCAGTGGGGAAAAGACTGCAAGGAGCTTCCTGCATTTATAATAAGAAGACTTCCTTTTAGATTTGTTTACGACAACAATTATTTCAATGACAGATATCAGGGAATACCTATCGGCGGTTACACTTCTATAATAAAGAAACTTCTCCTTCAGGAGACTGCTGATAGTGCAGATGAAAACAGTATGAGCGGCAGTATTACCGTAAAGACCGAGACTGAATTCCGTGATTTTGTGAAAATGGATGGGGATGTGCCTGCCAAGCCTTTTGCTTCTGTGGATGGCGACAGCTTTGATAAGATCCTCTACACAGGAATGATTGATGAGTTCTTCGGATACAAGCTCGGCAATCTGGAGTACAGATCGCTTAGATTTGAGACAAAGGATCTTCCGGACGTGGACAACTATCAGGGTAATGCGGTTGTGAACTACACAGAGCGCGACATTCCTTATACCAGAATTATTGAGCATAAGCATTTTGAATTCGGTCAGGGAAAAGGAACGATTATCACAAGAGAGTATCCTGCAGACTGGAAGCCCGGTGATGAGCCATATTATCCGATGAATGATGATAAGAACAATTCACTGTTCGCCGAGTACAAAAAACTTGCTGATGAATTCGGTGATGTATTATTCGGTGGCCGCCTGGGTCAGTACAAATACTACAACATGGATCAGGTAATCGGCGCCGCATTAGACATGGCAGATTCCACCTTGAATTGCTGAATTTGGTATGAATAATGTGTAAGTGAAAAGGGATATAGTCAGATTAAATCGATTATGCACGAAGTGCGTGCCTTGATCCGCTGAATTTATGAAAATACTAAGTGAAAAATAATATACTCCGAATAAATCGATTATGCGTAAGCAACGAGATTTATTTGGAGTATATTGTTTTGAACGTATTCTTCATAAAAAGGTTCAGCAGTAATTATTGAACATCATCCCACTATATTCGCTGGTAATATATGGCGACGGATTGTCCCCTCCATGAGGATCCTTATAGTTGAAAACCGGCCTTTCCACATATTTCATGGGATCGATGGAAATCTCATCCGTTTTCGTTACAAGGGCCTTGGCGAAATCCTTAAGAGGTGTGATTATTTCTGCCGGTGGCTCAGCTCCGGATTTTTCTCTTAGTAGCTGAGCGTTGTAATCTATTCGGCCGTCTTCTTTTAGTGATATTCCGTATGCAGAAGTTCCTTTCAGGTGACTTTCAGCTATCTGAACTGTTTCTCCTACAAGCTTGGTGTTCTTGATGCCGGTGCTCTGAACATTGCTTATACTGTCTATGAAGCCGTTGTAACCATTGACCAGTGACCGTACATTTTCAATAAGAGCATCGCTTTCGTTTTTGACACCGATAGTAACAGGCGAGCCTTCTTCAGTCGGGGCTCTCAGGGTTATTTCAAACTCATTACCTACAGTGAATCTGTTGGAAGAGGAGCTGTGTTCTGTTCCGTTTAAGGAAAAGCGTGCATTTGTCGGTTCCTGAGCTATCAGGTTGAGACCGAAATATGATACGCTTCCTCCATTTTCAAAGTTTCGGGATTCTGCTATTTCGAATCTATGGTTTTGTCCGGGTTTAAGACCTGTATCACTGGAACCTATGATAAGTGTGCTTTTTCCATCAGCACTTTCCTGCATTCCGGCAATGAGACCAACACCTGCTTTATTAATCAGACGTGAGAGCTTTGCCTGAATGTCGTGGTTGGTATCGCCGTCCCTTATGCTGTACTGGAATTCATATTCGTGACCGTTTATTCCTACATTAAAAGCGTAGCTTCCTTTCGGGAGATCAACCGTTTCATCCGGAACAAGGAAGTGGCCGGCATTTATCTGGTTGGTTGCCAGGTGGCTGACTTCCATATTGAATTCGGATGTTCCGCTACTGCCTTTTCCGACATATTCAACGGAAACTTTTTCAGGATCCGATGACACTGCGGATTTTTTACCAAGAGAAGCACTTTCTTCATTATTTATATTTTCAAGCTGGCTTTTTAGTGCCCGGGCATGCTCTTTAATACCCACGGCCTCAGCCTGAGCATAGTCATCCTGTTTTAAAACATGAAGAGGGGATTCTTTATTGATCCTTGCAATAGATTTGTAGACATTCTGCAGCTCGCTCTTTTTGTGCTTGTCTACATTTGCATTCTCTTTGGCGACGTATGTCGACGCGAAATGATTATAAGCTTCATGAATACCAATGCCTGCCATGCTGCCCCTCCTTTCTTCCTTGATGTCGTGCGAGTGCTTCTGCCAATCCATTGGCAACCGACACGAGGGCATACAAAGACATGTTTTATTACTATAACAGTATCATCCGATAGGCAATAGCGTCAATTAAAAAAGTATAAACATATTATTAAATAAAAAATATGATATAATATAGAAGAAACACATGACCAATAAAAGAATTTTCAGAGCATCTTATACTGCTTACCCGGCTCTGAAAAAACATGTTGACTAGTAAACTGACCTATGCTATATTATACAAGCGACAGAAAATTTAGGTCTTTTTTTTATGCCTTAAAATAAGGACATAAAATCGATAGAACAACGCACGGAGGAATGAACAATGCGTACAAGAATCACACTTGCTTGCACAGAGTGCAAAAACCGTAACTATGACACAACTAAGGATAAGAAGACACATCCTGATAGAATGGAAATCAAGAAGTACTGCCCATTCTGCAAGAAGCACACACCACACAAGGAGACTAAGTAATTTCATTGTTTGAAATTCGTCTTTGAGCTGAAGGGAGTAACCTATATGAGCGAAAATAATGCTACAAGCAGTGCAAACAAAAGTGGAGTTTCCACATTCTTTACTGGTGTAAAGGCTGAGTTCAATAAGATCATGTGGCCTACCAGAGATGATATTATTAAGCAGACATCAGCAGTTGTTGTTATTTCTGTAATTGTTGGTGCGCTGATTGCTGTGTTTGACTATGCTTTTGGGTTCCTGATTGACTTTATCACCAAGATTTGATGAGAGTAAGGAGTATTATGGCAGAAGAGATGCAGAATGAAAAAGAACTCGATCTGACACAGGACGTTTCTGAAGTTGAAAATACTGAAGCAATTGCTGCAGAGACTTCAGATGCTGAGGGTAGCAGTGTTGAGGCATCCGGAGAGGCTCCGGCACATGCCAATGCTCATTGGTATGTTGTTCACACCTATTCAGGATATGAAATGAAGGTTAAGGCTAACCTCGAGAAGACTATTGAGAACCGTCACCTTGAGAATCAGATTTTTGAGGTAAGAGTTCC
>JAEEGL012749526.1_pt1 | contig 12252 bp, 13 predicted proteins | sample 9134231 | NCBI WGS metagenome assembly JAEEGL01 (sample SAMN16246548, study PRJNA631951) | gut metagenome | biome: gut microbiome; feature: rumen; material: fiber-attached | host: Bos | place: Iran: Karaj | collected 2018-10
GGGGCGGGGTCAGTAATAAGAAACCAACCCTTACACCCCGCCCCCAGCCCCGCCCCTAATAGGGGTGGGGAGTTGAGTGACTTGGTGGGCACCCCGCCCCTTAGAGGGGTGGGGAGTTGAGGGACTTGGTGGGCACCCGCCCCTTAGAGGGGTGGGGAGTTGAGGGAACCTAGTGGCACCCCGCCTTAGAGGGGTGGGGAGAATATCCGAAAAGAACCGCTAAAAAAGCTGCGGACCTGTCAATTGACGGGTCCGCAGGTTTTTTAGAGTTTGCTTTCACCTTCGATATACTGCGACATGAACAGGTGGTCGCCGTCCCAAACGACATAGGTGAAATGACTAATCCAGTCGCCAAGGATCATCATCCGGGCCTTCTTGTCGCCCCGGAGGTAGGGCTGCAGTTGCAGGTCTACCTCGATGTGGCGATGGCCGTAGATAAAGAAGTCGATGTCAGAGTGCTGGCGCTGATACTCCTTGGTATAAAGCACTAAGTGCTCGCGGTCCTCGCCCATGTAGGGTGGCTCTTCACCGCCAGGCCGTTTCATTCGCGAATGTTGTGCCCACTTCAAGCCGAACCACATGGCCCAGCGTGGATGGAGCGACGAGAAGGCCCACTGGCAGAAACGGTTATGGAAAATCCACCTGATGACCTTGAAGCCAGGGGCTGGGTCGCCTAAGCCGTCACCGTGGGCCAGGAGGAACAGCTTGCCGTAGAGTTCGACCGTGAGTGGCTTTTTGTGCAGCACCACGCCGCATTCCTTTTCTAAGTAATCGTAGGCCCAGATGTCGTGATTACCGGTGAAGTAGTGTACCTCCACCCCCATGTCGGTTAGTTCGGAGAGCTTGCCGAGGAAGCGTGTATAGCCCTTGGGAACGACGTAGCGCCATTCGTACCAGAAGTCGAACATGTCGCCTAACAGATAGACGGCGGCAGCCTTGTCCTTGATGCTGTCCAAGAACCGTACCAACCGTCGCTCCTGCATCCGGCCGTGGGGTATGGCCCAGGAGCCGAGGTGCGCATCGCTCAGAAAATAGATAGGTTTCATAATCCTTAGTCAAATCCCAATTCAACCCGCGCTTCCTCACTCATCATACTCTGGTCCCATGCGGGTTCGAAAACCAGATTGATGTTGGCCGTACGGATGCCGTCGACACTCTCAATCTTTGTACGGACGTCCTCGACAATGAAGTCGGCTGCCGGACAGTTAGGGGCGGTGAAAGTCATATCCACATCGACTGTGTCGTCGTGAACGTCAATCTTGTAGATCATCCCGAGGTCGAAAATGTTGACAGGAATCTCGGGGTCATATACCGTCTTCAGTACGTCGACGATATGTTCCTCAATGCGGGTTTTATCCTGTTGTTGCATAGTTGTAAGTTGGTATTATTCTAATGTATGATTCAATCCGTTTTGGGTGAAATGGCGGAGACTATACCTTTCCGCTTTCGTGATAGCTGTAATAGAGACCGTCGGTGACGATAACGTGGTCGAGGAATTTGATGTTCATCAGTTGGCATGCCCTCAGAATACGCTGCGTCAAATCGTCGTCGGCTTTGCTGGGACGGATGCTGCCGCTGGGGTGATTATGGCAGACGGCAAGGATGGTGGCGTTGCAGAGTAGTGCTTCTTTTAGTAAAAGACGTATATCGACTGCCACTTCGGTAATGCCTCCGTGGGCAATGCGCAGTTCCTTGATGAGCCGGTAGTTCTGATTCATCAGTAGCAGCCAGAACTCTTCGGTGTCCAAATCCTGCATCTTGGGATGCATATAATTATATAATAAGGTGGCGGTGCCCAAGTCGGGACGTTCCTGAGGCTTCTCGGCCTGTCGCCGTTTGCCGAGCTCACAGGCAGCAAGAATGGTGATGGCCTTGGCGGGGCCTATGCCGTTGTATTGGCACAGGTCGCGGATGGTGAGCTTGCCAAGGGTGTTCAGGTTGTTTTGGCAGTCGGACAGAATGCGTTTCATCAGGCTGACGGCATCTTCCTTTGTAGAGCCGCTGCCCACGAGGATGGCCAACAGCTCGGCATCGCTGAGAGCCTGAGCCCCCAACCTCTCGAGCCGTTCGCGCGGCCGGTCGTCCTCAGACCATTGGTTGATGTTCAGCCTATCGCTCATTTGTAGAAGTTTTTCTCAAATGCGGTGAATTCATCTTGTTTGAGCACACAGCGTTTCCACCATGACTCGATAAAGCCAAGACCGTAGCCCATCAGCTGTGTGAAGGCGGCAGGTACGGAAAGGAGTCCTACCCATAGGCTGCGGTTGGAGATGGAGGAGTCGACGAAGATGATGGCGCTGTAGAGCAGTAGGGGCAGAAGGCCTCCCCAGGGGATGAGCAACAGGCAGCCGATGACGCCTAATGTGAAAAGGGTAGGCAGCAGGTGGACAAGCTTCATGGTGCCAGGATGACGCTTCTCGAGGTTGATGCGGGCAATGCCGCTATTGTAAACCTGACGGAAGAACTTTCGGAAATCTGTGCGCCGTTTGTGCCATACCCAGGCATCAGGGAACAGCTGCGGCTTAAAACCTGCCTCTACGATGCGGTAGGAAAAGTCGATGTCCTCGCCAAAGCGCATCTTTGAGAAACCGCCGAGTTGCAGGTAAACGTCGCGGCGGATGCCCATGTTGAACGAACGGGGATAGAACTTGTCAAGGGCCCCCCTCGTTCCCCCCGACTGGGGGGATGATCCGCGGATGCCTCCTGTGGTAAAGAACGAAGTCATTGAATAAGAAATGGCCTTCTGCACAGGAGTGAATGACGGATGGGCAGCATCGGGGCCACCCCAGGCTTCGCAAGGAAGTGAAGAGTGATGAGTAAAGATTGAAGAATTAACTGCCGCCAAATAATTAGACGGTAATACGACGTCGGAGTCGAGCACAATCAGCCATTCGCCATTAGCCCGCTCGGCACCGTAGTTGCGACTCTGGCCTGGACCGCTGTTCTCCTTGTAGTAATAATGCAAATCAAGGATGCCTGCATATTTGTCGCAGACATCCTTGCATGGGGTTTTCGAACCGTCTTCAACAATGATGACCTCAAAGTTTTTTAGTGTCTGTGAGCAGAGGCTCTCCAGCAGCTCGTCCACTTCGTCGGGACGATTGAAGACGGGAACGATAATGGAATACTTCAATTCTTCCCCTTTTTTATTCTTCAATTCTAAAATTACTCCTTAGCGCGAGCCAGATAAGAACCGTCGCGGGTGTCGACCTGAATGAGGTCACCCTCGTTGATGAACAGGGGAACGCGAACCTCAACGCCAGTCTCCAGTGTGGCAGGCTTCAGAGTGTTGGTGGCGGTGTCGCCCTTGACGCCAGGCTCTGAGTGAGTAACACGCAGGATGGTCTTGACGGGCATCTCAGCATAGAGGATGGTTCCGTCGGTGGTGTCAGAGACAACTTCCACAATGTCGCTCTCCTTCATGAACTCATGACCGATAACGAGCTCGTTGTCGATAGGAATCTGCTCGAAAGTCTCCTGATTCATGAAAATACGGCCAGACTGATCCTCGTAGAGGTACTGGTAGGGGCGGCGCTCGATGACAACGTCCTCAAGCTTTTCACCAATGTTGTAACGACGCTCAAGAACACGACCGTCGGACACATTCTTAACTTTGATAATCATGATGGTGTTACCCTTACCAGGCTTGCGGTGCTGGAAGTCGATGCAAACCCAAATGCCACCGTCCATGCGGATAGCGGTGCCTTTCTTAATGTCTTGTGAATTAATCATTTTTCTTAATAAAATATGTATGTATGTTGGAATTTGGGTGCAAAGGTACGAATAAGTGAGCAAAAAGCAAAATAAAATCGATTTTTTCTTTTGTTTTTTCGAACGAAAGTGCCTTCGGCGTAGCCAAAGGTACGAAAAAAAAGTGAAAAGTGAAAAGTGAAAAGTGAAAAAAATAACGAAAAGTTTGCGTAATTGAAAAGAAATGAGTACTTTTGCACCCCAAATCGACAAATAAGTTAATATTAAATAAAGAAAAAAGCAATGAAGAGAACATTTCAGCCGCACAATCGCCGTCGCGTCAACAAGCACGGTTTCCGTGAGAGAATGGCTACTAAGAATGGACGCCGCGTGTTGGCTTCACGCCGCGCTAAGGGCCGCAAGAAGTTAACTGTTTCTGACGAGCATCACGGAAAGTAATACCGTCTCAGAAAGAAAATGAAAGTTAAACACAGAAAGAAGTAGGGAGAATTCTTTGCTTCTTTCTTTTTTTTTATTACTTTTGCGTTCGAAAACGAGAAGTATTGATGAAAGTAAAGGAATTTTTCGGCAAGTTGTTTGGTTTTTACCTGTGGGGAAACCTGCTGGCAATGGTGTTGGTGATAGCCTTGCTGGGCTTTGGTGTGAAGTATGGACTGGAGATATACACGCATCATGGTGAGGGTATCAAGGTGCCGCAGTTAGAAGGTATGACCATGGATAATGCACGGTTGCTCGTAGCAGAGACTGGTCTGGAAATCATGGTGACTGACTCTGGTTACAACAAGCGATTGCCGGCAAATTGCGTTTTGGCGCAGTCTCCTGGAGCAGGAATGGAGGTGAAGGCGGGGCACGTGATTTATGTGACGGTGAATTCGCCGTCGTCGCCAACGTTTGCCATTCCTGACGTGATAGATAACAGCAGTTATCGCGAGGCGGAGGCAAAGCTCATGGCCTTGGGATTCAAACTGCTTCCACCGAAACGTGTTCTTGGAGAGAAGGACTGGGTATACGGCATTATAAGCCGTGGACGCCCATTGAATACTGGGGACCATGTGTCGATAGATGTACCGCTGACGCTGATCATCGGCAATGGCCGTTACGGCGAGGACGAGGACATCGAGTATGTGGACGATTACATGTATCCTGAGGAGCATCCAGATGACGATGTGGACGAGTTCCAGGAAGTGGATGCCCCGAGTCGTCCCTCTGCTGCCGAGCAGCTTGGAAAACCTGACAATGCGTATGATGAATAGTGAGGACGAACTAATATACGGTGAGGCGGAGTTGGAAGAGGACGACGCCCAAACACTATACGAGCATTTCAGAATGGAGGTGGACAGGGGGCAAGAACCGCTGCGCATCGACCGTTATCTGGCAGATCATTTGCCACACGTGACTCGTAACCGTATACAGCAAGCCGCCGACGCAGGATTCATTCATGTGGGTAACCGTCCTGTGAAGAGTAACTATAAGGTGAGACCTGGCGACGTGGTGACGCTGATGATGGACCGTCCGCACTACGACACGACCATAGAACCCGAGGACATTCCGATAGACGTGGTGTATGAGGATGACCAGCTGATGGTCATTAACAAGGAGGCGGGAATGGTGGTGCATCCTGGTGTCGGCAACTTTCACGGAACGCTGGTGAACGCCATTGCATGGCATCTGCGCGAACTGCCGACATACGACCCGAACGATCCCAGCGTGGGGCTGGTACACCGCATAGACAAAGATACCAGCGGATTGTTGGTAGTGGCGAAGACGCCAGAGGCAAAGACGCATCTGGGGAAACAGTTCTTTGACCATGATACGCACCGTACCTACAATGCCTTGGTGTGGGGACACTTCACCGAGGACGAAGGACGCATAGAGGGCAACATAGGTCGTGACCCTCGTGACCGTCAGCGAATGGCGGTATTTGCCCCAGACTCGGAAGTGGGGAAACCCGCAGTCACCCATTGGCGTGTGATGGAACGCTACGGCTATACCACGCTGGTGGAGTGCCGATTAGAAACAGGACGTACGCATCAGATTCGTGCCCACATGAAGCACATCGGCCATCCGCTCTTCTGTGATGAACGCTATGGCGGAACCGAGATTCTGCGGGGTGAACGTTCCAGCACCTATAAGGCGTTTGTCCAAAACTGTTTCAAGCTATGTCCGCGACAGATGCTTCACGCACGGACTTTAGGCTTTGTCCACCCAGTAACTGGACAGCAGATGGATTTTACTTCGGAACTGCCCGCTGATATGGCGGCAGTCATTGACAAATGGAGAATTTATATAAAAGGTAATACGAATAATACACTATGAAGAATTTGAAAAGAAACATTGCCATCGTTTGTGGTGGCGATTCTTCCGAGCACGATGTCTCGCTGCGCTCGGCACAAGGTCTATATTCCTTTTTCGACAAGGAACGCTATAATGTCTATATTGTAGATATAAGGGGACAGGACTGGCATGTGGAGCTACCCGGTGGGGTGACGGCACCAATAGACCGTAACGACTTCTCGTTCATGGAGGACGGAAAGGCGAAATTGTTTGACTATGCCTATATTACTATCCACGGTACACCTGGAGAAAATGGTTTGTTGCAGGGCTATTTCGATCTGATAGACCTGCCCTACAGCACCAGCGGCGTACTTGTCGAGGCTATGACGTTCGACAAGTTTGTGCTCAACCAGTATCTGAGGGGTTATGGCGTCAGCGTAGCCGACTCAATGCTGATTCGTCAGGGATACGAGGAACTGGTCAGCGACGACGTGATAGAGGAACGTATCGGCATGCCTTGTTTTGTGAAGCCCGCTGCCGACGGTAGCAGCTTCGGCGTGTCCAAAGTGAAGAATAAGGATCAGTTGGCACCTGCCATCCGCAAGGCCATGCTCGAAAGTCCGGAGATTATGGTTGAGTCGTTCTTAGAAGGCACCGAGATTACGCAGGGTATATATAAGACGCGCGATAAGACTGTCCTATTCCCCATCACCGAAGTGGTGTCTTCGAACGAATTCTTCGACTATGATGCCAAGTATAACGGACAGGTTCAAGAGATAACTCCCGCCCGACTGGCGCCAGAAGTTGCCGAACGTGTGGGCAAGATTACCAGCCACATCTACGACATCCTCCATTGCAACGGCATCATCCGCATTGACTATATCATTTCTAAGGAAGGTAAAATCTCTATGCTTGAGGTGAACACTACGCCGGGCATGACCGTTACCAGCTTTATTCCCCAGCAGGTACGTGCTGCCGGCCTCCAGATGAAAGATGTGCTGACAGACATTGTTGAGAACCAATTCACATAAAGATAAAACTATGGACAACGACTTGAGATCCTTTGACGCCATCCGGCCGTTTGAGCCCGAGGAACTGCCGGAGGTTTACGACCGGCTCATGAATGACCCGCAGTTCTTGAAGATAGTAGCTTTCCTGTACCCTGGGGTGCCTCCCGAGGCCATTTCAGCGAAGATGCATGCGCAGAAGACGAACCTTGACTTCCAGAAGGCCTTCTGCTATGAGTTCCTGAAGGATTTACTATCCAAGGCTTCGACAGGGTGCGACATGGATGTAGAGTCAATCGATATCAACGGACGTTACACGTTTGTGTCCAATCATCGCGACATTGTACTCGATTCGGCGCTGCTCGATAAGCTGCTCTTTGATTTGGGCTTCACGACGACTTGTGAAATAGCTATTGGCGACAACCTGCTGGCAGCACCTTGGATTAAGGATTTGGTGAGAATCAACAAGTCGTTTATTGTAGAACGCTCTCCTGGTATCCGCGAGATGCTGGCTTCGAGCAAGCGGATGTCTAACTATATGCATTATGTTATTGGCCGGAAGAAGGATAATATTTGGATTGCTCAGCGTGAAGGACGTGCGAAGGATAGTAATGACCGTACGCAAGCCAGTTTGCTGAAGATGATGGCGATGGGTGGCGAAGGAACGGTAGTGGAACGGCTGATGCAATTACATATTGTGCCATTGGCCATTAGCTACGAATACGACCCCTGCGACTTCCTGAAGGCTGAAGAGATGCAGCTGGTACGTGACGTTGAAGGCTGGAAGAAATCGAAGGCCGACGACATACGGTCTATGAAAACGGGCATTCTGGGATATAAAGGTCGCATTCACTATCATTGTGCTCCGTGTATTGACGAGATGCTCCGTAATTTGGATCCTGCTACGCCTAAGACGGAGCTGTTCGACCTGATAGCCGCCCATATCGACTCACAGATACATCGTCATTATGCCATCTATCCAAACAACATTGTGGCATTGGACATGCTGCAGGGTACGCCTCGCGACCGTTCGAAAGCTACTCCTGAGCAATGGGACCGTTTCGAGCAGTATCTTGAACAGCAGTTGTCGAAGATAACCATTGAAGGTCGTGACGAGGCGTTCCTGAGGGAGCGTATGCTGACCATGTATGCCAACCCCCTGATTAACCATAATGCCGTAAGATAATGGGAAAGGCTGCGATGACGAGGACTTTATGTTGTCTGACTTTTCTGGTGCTGTTGTTGGTGTTTGGTAGTTGTGAGCAGGACGTCTATGACAAGGGCGACGGCACATATTCCTATATGCGAGCCGACTTTGTGGAGGCATTTGTAGGTAGCGACTGCAATGTGAACTATGTCATTACCGACGATGGTCAACGGCTCAACCTGACAACTCCCGTGAATAAGAATTGGATACAGAAGGCCGACACCGTGTATCGAGCTGTGCTATACTATAATAATAGTGGTGGAACAACGGTTGAGCCGATAGGATTGAGTCGAATTTCCACTCTCTCGGTGAAGCGTGATGCCATTGTGGCGGAGGGGTTGAAGACCGACCCTCTTGATGTGGAGTCTATCTGGCTCAGCCCTAACAAGAAATATCTGAATCTGGGACTCCTCCTGAAATCGGGCAACATTGCCGAAGGTCAGCAGATTCAAACAATAGCTATTGTGCTGAGCGATGTCAAGGTGTATGACGATAGTACTCGTACAAGCGATCTGTTGCTCTCTCATTGGCAGGGGGATGTCCCCCAATACTACACACAGCGTGCATACCTTAGTCTGTCGCTGGCCGACATGCTGTCCGACACAATAAATATCCGGGTGAATACCTATGATGGTATCATCACCCGGAAATTCTATATCAAGTAAAGGGTTTTCTTACAGCGCCTCCAGCATACGCTTCAGGACCACCGAGCACGAAATCTCGCGGTTGGCGGCTTCGGGAATGACGATGCTGTTAGGGCTCTCAATGACGTCGTCTGTCACAATCAGTCCGCGACGTACGGGCAGACAGTGCATGAACTTACCGTTGTTCGTCCATGACATGTGCTCCGTGTCCACCGTCCACGACATATCCTTCGACGTAATCTTGCCGTAGTCCTCAGGGTTGGTCACACCAGGGTTGGACCAGTTCTTGGCATAGATGAAGTCTGCACCCTCGAAAGCCTTTCGCTGGTCATACTCTACGCGCGCGTTTCCTATATATTTAGGGTCAAGCTCGTAGCCCTTGGGATGGGTGATAACGAAGTCCACATCGGCAGCCAGCATCCATTGGGCAAACGAGTTGGGCACGGCCTGCGGCAGGGCGCGGCAGTGGGGAGCCCACGTCAGCACCACCTTCGGACGCTCCACTTGCTTGTATTCCTCAATCGTAATCAGGTCGGCAAATGCCTGCAATGGATGCACCGTCGCCGTCTCCATGGCAAACACGGGGCGGCCTGAGTACTTGACGAACTGATTGACCACCGTCTCGGCGTAGTCATACTCGCGGTCTGTGAGTCCTGCAAACGAGCGCACGCCGATGATGTCGCAGTAGCAGCCCATCACGGGAATGGCCTCTAAAAGATGCTCACTCTTGTCACCGTCCATGATAACGCCGCGCTCCGTCTCTAACTTCCACGCACCGGCGTTCACGTCGAGCACGATCACGTTCATGCCAAGGTTCATCGCTGCCTTTTGTGTCGACAGTCGCGTACGCAGCGAGTTGTTGAAGAATATCATCATCAGCGTCTTGTTCTTGCCTAAATGCTGATACTTGTAGCGGTCGTTCTTGATTTCCTGTGCTTCGGCCAGTGCCTTCTCTAAAGGCCCTATATCGCCGACGTTCATAAATGTTCTCATAACGTATTCAATATTTGTTGTTTATTTTAGTGATTATATGCAATAGCGTATGCCCGCATCTGCTTCACCATGGCCAACAGACCGTTGGAGCGGGTAGGGGAGAGGTGCTCCCTCAGGCCAATCCTGCTGATGAAATAGAGGTCGGCATCAAGAATCTCCTGGGGCGTATGGCCCGACAGCACACGGATGAGCAGCGTCACAATGCCCTTCACGATGAGGGCGTCGCTCTCGGCCCTGAAGTTGATGACACCGTCCTCATAGTCCGCCTGCAACCACACGCGGCTCTGACAGCCGTCAATCAGGTTCTGCTCAGTCTTGTACTGCTCGGGTAGCGGCTCCTGGTCGCTTCCCAAGTCTATCAGCAGTTGATACTTGTCCATCCAGTCGTCGAAGCTGGAGAACTCCTCAATAATCTCGTCTTGTATTTCGTTAATTGTTTCCATTGTCATTTACCAGTTTAAAAAGTTTGTCGCTTGGGCGAACCTTGCCCGTGACGGCTATCGACACGCGGGTGCCCTGCTGTGCCACCTGCACGGGGCCGTTGTCGTCGTGTATCTCGTTGGCGGTGACATACATCACGCCGGTCGTGGGACCTGTTATCAGCATGCGGTCGCCTACCTCGAAGGTGGTGGCTTCAACAGTAAACTCCGCCACGCCGAGCTTAGAGTAGTATTTCGTGCCCTTGCCTACGTACACCTTGCGCTCCGTGGCGTTCGAGCCGTAGTTCTTGTTCCACTCGCCCATCAGTTGCCCTTGGTAGTAGCCGTCCCAGAACCCGCGGTTGAATACCGTCGCCAGTCTTGCGTCCCACTCGTCCTTGCGCTCCTCCGTAAACGTGCCGTCGAGCACGGCCTCGATAGCCTCCTTGTAGCACTTCACCACGGTGTAGACGTATTCCGGGCCGCGGGCACGGCCTTCAATCTTAAACACCCGCACGCCTGCATTCATCATCTTGTCAATGAAGCGCACCGTTTTCAGGTCCTTCGGACTCATGATATACTTGTTGTCGATCTCCAGTTGGTAGCCCGTCTCGTTGTCAGTCGCCGTATAGCTGCGGCGGCACACCTGAATGCACTCGCCACGGTTCGCCGAGCGGTTGGCAGCGTCGAGACTCATGTAGCACTTGCCACTGATGGCCATGCAAAGCGCACCGTGACAAAACATCTCGATACGAATCTGATTTCCGCCGGGGCCGCAGACGTGGTCCTCGCACATCTGGCGATAGATCTCTGCCACCTGCTCCATCTTCAGCTCACGGGCCAGCACCACCACGTCGGCAAACTGGGCATAGAACTTCAGCGCCTCGATATTCGAAATGTTCAACTGTGTCGACAGGTGTACCTCCTGTCCCACCTTACGGCAATAGGTCATCACCGCCACGTCCGAGGCAATGACGGCTGAGATGCCCGCCTCCTTGGCCGCATCGATAATCTCGTGCATCAGGGGGATGTCCTCGCCGTAGATGATGGTATTCACGGTAAGGTAGCTCTTAATGCCGTGTTCGTCGCATTGCCGTGCTATGTCGCGTAGGTCATTCATCGTGAACGTCGAGGCCGAGTGAGCCCTCATGTTCAGCTTCTCCATGCCAAAATAAATGCTGTCGGCACCTGCCTGAATAGCTGCTGCCAACGACTCGCGCGACCCTACCGGCGCCATGATTTCAAAGTCCTTTATTTCCATTTTCTATCCACTACAGATTCTTCACTCTTCACTCTTCACTTTTCACTTTTCACTTTTCACTTACAACCTCACTCCCACCGACAACCGGGCATACGCATCATAAATATTCACCTTGTTGCTATCCTTCCGGTAATTGAAATTGTTGAACTGCGACTGAATACCAACAAAATAATCACCCCAATTATAAGCCACACCCAGCCGAACATCAACATTCAAACGAAGCCAGCTGTAGTCAGTCTCACTACCCGCCTCACCATAATACACATCGTCACCCTCCTTATACATCATAACAGGCTTATACCGCTTACCGTTTGCCCACAACCTCGTCTCCGGGTCATACTTCCCGTAGTTGTCCGTATCCTCCTTCGGCGACAAGTCAAAGTTACAGTCATACTTATACACCTTCACCCTGTTATACACGCTCACCGTAGGCATCGCCATCAAGTTCAGCACCAACCCCCGCAGCGGCACCCAGTTGTAACCATATCCCACACCAATATTCCCCTGGTGAACCTTGATCCTACCAGTACCACCACTAAGAAGCACATAAGCAACATTACCCTCAGAATAGTCCATCGACGACTGATACCACGTCGCACCCAACAACAGCGAACCAGCCGACCGTCGCTGAATCACCGACTGATTATAAGCCGCAGCCTGAGAATACCGCCGACCATTCAGCACCCAGTAACCATTCACATACACCGAACGAATCCATACCGGAGTCGCCATCACC
>JAEEGL013612440.1_pt1 | contig 12252 bp, 11 predicted proteins | sample 9134231 | NCBI WGS metagenome assembly JAEEGL01 (sample SAMN16246548, study PRJNA631951) | gut metagenome | biome: gut microbiome; feature: rumen; material: fiber-attached | host: Bos | place: Iran: Karaj | collected 2018-10
AATGCGGTATAATGCCAAACTATGGTATATATCATAAAAAATCTCCCTGTGACCGATAAAATCACAGGGAATTCTTGTGTGCGGTCGACGGGACTTGAACCCGTACCCGTTGCCGGACACGCCCCTCAAACGTGCGCGTATGCCGATTCCGCCACGACCGCGAACAAACATCGAAATTATAAGACCGAGTTACCGCTTTGTCAAGCTGAAAGGAAAAACTTGCGGCGAACCGGATAAAGAAGTAAGATAGGCTTATTCAGGGAAAGGAGCCGCCGCCGAATGAACCGGAAAACAAGGATCATTTCAGGTCTGCTGCTGATCGCGCTGCTATGCTGCTGCGCGGTTTTCGACGCATTCGGCGAAGGGGCTTTCGAAGTCAAGCGGATCGGCAACATCAATCCGTACGCGGACAACGCTTTCCGGATTACCGCCGAAGAACCGGGCGATCTTGTGATCACCATCCACGACGGCGTCTGTATTTACCGAACCCTCACAGAGCATGTGGAAGCCGGCGAAACGACCATCCACTGGGACGGCTGCGGATACAACCAGGAAAAACTCTATGAAAAATACTATACCGTTAAAGCAGAACTGACAACAGACTCCGGTCTGGTTCATACGGTATCCTTTGATTCTCCCATCGACTACGCGGTCCAGTTTCTGCAGTACGCCCTTCCGTCTTCCTATAACCTGTACCTGGATGATCCGGAAGGCTGGTTCATTGAGTTTAAGACGGTCACAAGGGGAAAGATTCAGATGGAAATGACGCCTTCCGGAAGCACCGGAACAGCAGTTTCCTATTTAATAGACGCCCCTCCCGGTAAAATCACGCGGAAGGATTTCAAAACAATCTCCGGAAAGAAAAAACCGGAACCGGGCGAATACAATGTGACGGTCTATGAGAAAACCAGGCCGGATGTTCAGTATACTTTTTCCCTGACGGTATCCGAGACGGCTCCGGAACCGCTGCCGGTGACGGTTACCGGGCCGATCATGGCGGACAGATCCATGACGGACGCGGAAATCTGGGAACTGATGATGAAACCGTCCGTGGTTGTCAATATCGACAATTTCAAGCACCAGGAAGTCTACACGGAACCGGATGAAAGCAGCAAATCCCTTGGCACGCTGCACGGGCAGACCCAGGCACTGGAAGTATTCCGGATAGAGGACGGATGGGCCCGGATCGGCGCCTGGAACCATGAAGACGCCTCCTATGTGGAAGGATGGGTGCCTGTTTCAAAGCTGAAGGTGGAGTCGCCCTGTACGGAATACGGTATCCTGATCGACAAACAGAAGCAGACGCTGACGGTCTACAGTGAAGGAAAAAAGCTGGATACACTGCTTGTTTCAACCGGCCGGGCAGCGAGGGGCGCGCTTTATCAGGAAACCTCGGCCGGAAGCTTCCTGACCGGATATCACCGCGTCAATTTCTCCATGAACGGCAAAAAATATGATTTCGTGATCCAGTATGACGGCGGGAACCTGCTGCATCAGACGCCTTACGACTGGGGGCAGCATAAAAAGGACTTCACCCTTGGACGCGGATACCTCGGAGCGAAAGCCTCCCATGCCTGTATCCGCATTCAGCCCGAACCCGGCGAGGGAGGGCTGAACGCCTACTGGCTGTTTACCCATATTCCGTATCATACCAGGGTGATGATCCTGGATGATGAATGGGAAAGGGAAGCTGTCTCTGCAAAACTGCAGCGATCCGGGAAGGACGACCTGGATCTGTCGCGCCTGCATACGGATAGCGCCGCGGACACCGATACAGGAGAGCGAGTGACAATTACATTCACAGGGACGCTGACGGCCGGCGGAACCCGTTCGTTCAACCTGCGCCCGGAAAGCTTCGCCTCCTTTACGGAGAAGCAGGGCTACGGACTGCCGCTGAGCGGTCTGAAGGAACTCTTTTCCTCCGATGACCTGACCTGCGTCCAGCTTGGGTGCATGATTCTCACAGACAACGAAAATCCGCCGGAAGGGAAAGGCGTGCTGTACGCGCCTGCCGGTATGCGGCAGCTTTTTGAGGATACTTCCGTGGAACTGGCTGTTCCGTCCGGAAGCGGATTCTCAACAGAATCGGCATCCATTTCTTCCGCAGAAGCGCTCTCACCGTATACGGACGTTCTGAAACCCGGCGGTAATGCCACAGTAACCATGAAAGGGCATCTTTTCGGCTTTGCCGAATGTACTGAAAAGGAATACCTGGCGGATCCGGAAACCATAGACCGGAAGATTGCCGAACTGGACGCAGCCGGATGTGAACGGATCATCATGCTGTTCAGCTGGGGAAAAGACGGCGAGGAGAATCATTCCATCGTCCAGGAAGCCATGGCCCATCGCGCCGTCCGCGCCGGCGCGGACCTGATGGTCGGCAGCCTTCCCGGAACCGTTCAGGGCATTGATTTTATTGAAGGAGTTCCGGTATTCTACAGCCTGGGTGACCTGCTGAACGGAAGTACTTCCGCAAAGCCGAAAAACCAGCAGGGTCTGCTTGCACAGGTGACCTTCGGTTTCAGCGAGGAAGATCAAACGGTTTCCGTTTCGATCATTCCGCTGCTGCCTTACGGCAATGCGGAAAAAGAAAAAAACGACTACGTTCCCACAACGGATCTGACCGCCGGGGAAGCGCAGTCTTCACTCGGGAACCTCTGGAGAGACTCAACGGACGCGGCGCTGGACAAAATCACTGTCCGGCTGCCGGAACCTTAAAACTGATAGAATACACATTCAAGCCGGCCGTTATAAAGCCGGCGTTTTTTGATTGCCCGCTGACCGTAACTACGTTCAAAAGCAGGATCCGATGAGATGGCGCACAGTCGCCAGGACGGATGACGCTGCCGGAGCAGATACAGATCGCGGTACAGCTTCCGGCACTGTTTCTGGTCGCCAAGCCTTTCTCCGTAAGGCGGATTACAGATAAACACCCCGTTTTCCGTATCAAGGTTCAGTTCCTGAAGCGGTAAAACAGACAGCTGGATCTGTCCTGCCTCTATTCCGGCCTGATTGACGTGCCGGCGGGCCAGTTCCAAAGCTTCCGGATCGATATCCGAACCGCTGATGTGTTCAATCCGGCTGAAATCAGCCTTTTCAGCGATACGGGAACGGAGGGCGGCAAAATCAAGATTTTTGAAACAGGCAAAGGATTCCATGGAAAAGGTTCGCTCAAGACCCGGCGCTCTGTTTGCCGCAATCAGCGCGGCTTCCGTCAGGATTGTGCCGGTTCCGCAGCATGGATCATGCAGCGGCTGCCCGGGTTTCCATCCGCTCAGTTCCACCAGGGCAGCTGCCAGCGTTTCGCGAAGCGGCGCCTCGCCGTTCCAGGTTCTGTATCCCCGGCGGGAAAGGGACGCGCCGGATGTATTCACCATAACGGAAACCTGATCGTTACGGACAGTCAGATGAACCGGGAGGGAAGGGCCTGATTCCGGAAAAACAGAACGGCCGGTTATTTTGCGCAGATGCTCAATAATCGCTTTTTTCGTGATGGACTGGCAGTCCCTCGGGCTCATCAGCGTACTGCGGGTACATTTGCATGAAATGTCAATCGATTCATTTCCGGAAAAGAAAGTTTCCCAGGGAAGCTTTCCGATGAGGTTAAACAGACTGTCAAAGGTTTTGCATTCCTCAGAGGCCAGGACAATATACAGCCGGTCGCTGAAATGCAACAGGAGGTTCAGGGAGAAAAGCTGTTCCGTAGTCGCCGAGAAGTGCACACCGCCGTTTTCCGCGGCGGCGTCCGACGCGCCGAGACGCTTCAGCTCAGCGGAAACAAGTCCTTCCAGGCCGAAGGCGGCGGAAGCGTAACACTGAAAAACAGAATCCATGCAATCATCCTCCCGGCACAGTTTACCTGTTTTCTGCCATGATGTAAAGGAAGAACAGGACAGATGACAGCGCGGTCCCGAACATGTCAAAAACTTGATTTTAACACGGATTCAGCGTATACTTTATAAGCTAAAAAGAGAGGAGATGATTGTTCCGTGAAGCTGATCATCGCTATCGTTCAGGATGAGGATTCGTCCCGCCTTCTGTCTGAACTGATGCAGCAGGGTTTCGGCGTGACCAAGCTGGCGACGACGGGCGGCTTTCTGAAAGCCGGCAATACGACGCTGCTGCTCGGCATCGACGACGAAAGGCTGAATGAGGCAATCAGTGTGATTGAATCTGTCTGCAAGAGCAGGAAACAGATATCCACCGCACCGTCCGCACTCGTCGGCGGGATGACCCACGGAGAGTATTCCTCATTCCCGATCGAAGTGACCGTCGGCGGCGCAACCCTGTTTGTGCTGTCGGTTGATCAGTTCATGAAAGTCTGACCGCAAATGGACAAAATCGGTTTTGACAGTTTCAGCGCTCAGGGTGATGAGATCAGCGCGCTCCGGGAACAGATTGAAGAAGGCCGCATGGTGCATGCCCTTCTGATCACCGGAGAACCCGGAACAGGCAAACGCACGCTGGCCGGTCTGCTTGCAGCCGCGCTGATGTGTAAGGAGAAAACCGGTGTTCCCTGCGGGCAGTGCACCGGATGCGCCATGTCTTTCGCGGGGGAGCACCCGGACATCACAACCATCGAAAAGGGAATTCCGCTGTCTCCGGAAACTGCAAAAGGCCGCGCCACGATTCCGGTGGACGATATCCGGGAAATGATCCGCATCTGCAGCCAGTACGCCTATGAGGGCGGAAACCGCGCCGTTATCATTCGGGACGCGGAGAATATGACGGTGCAGGCGCAAAACAGCCTGCTCAAAATCCTGGAAGAACCGCCTCGCAGCACCTATTTCCTGCTGACATCCTCCCATCCTGAGCAGCTGCTTACAACGGTCAAAAGCAGATGCCGCCAGGTGAAACTCGTTCCATGGGAAACATCATGGATCGAAAACCTGCTGATCAACGAAGGGACTGAACCCGGCCGCGCCTCGCAGGCCGCGGCAGCTTCAGGCGGCTCCATCGGAAATGCGAAACAGCTGGTCTCCGATGAGACATACTGGCGCACAAGGGAGGAAATCCTCAACGCGTTCTTCCGGAATCGGAAACGCAGCGATATCCTTACACTGTCCACCGGATGGAAGGACAGGAAAAATGAAGCGGACATGCTGTTCAGCATCCTGGAGGAATATGTCAGGACATTGCTGAAATACCGGCTGAAACAGGACGGCGCGCGTAAACCGGAAACTTTTCCCGTAGAATGGATCCGCTTTGCGGAACAGGCACCCCTCGAAAGGTTTGCCTTCCTTTCCGACTGCATTCGCGAAGCGCGTAAACAAAACGCTTTCAACGTGAATTTTCAGGCAATCATCGAGCAGCTGCTCTTAACCTTTACAGGAGAAAGTGACAAATGGCTAAAGTAATCGGCATCCAGTTCCAGAAAAACGGAAAACTGTACTATTTTGACGCGAACGGGTTTGAACCCAAGCCCGGTGATTATGTGATCGTAGATACCGCCCGGGGAAACGACCTGGGCGAAGTGACCATGGGAGCCCGTGAGATTGACGAGGAAACCTGGCGCGGACCGCTGAAAAAGACCATGCGGATCGCAACGGAACAGGATATTCAGCATGGCGTTGAAAACCGGCAGAAAGAGAAAGAAGCGTTTTCCATCTGCCAGAAGAAGATTGCGGAACACAAACTAGAGATGAAACTGGTTTCCGTTGAATACGCCTTTGACAACAGCAAAATCCTCTTCTTTTTCACGGCAAACGGACGGGTGGATTTCCGTTCGCTCGTGAAAGACCTTGCCTCCATCTTTAAGATGCGCATCGAACTACGCCAGATCGGCGTACGTGACGAAGCGAAGATGCTCGGCGGTCTCGGCCCCTGCGGCCGCCCGATCTGCTGCGGCACGTTCCTGGATCAGTTTCAGCCCGTGTCCATCAAGATGGCAAAAGAGCAGAATCTGTCCCTGAACCCGACCAAGATCAGCGGTGTTTGCGGCAGACTCATGTGCTGCCTGAAATATGAACAGGAACACTATGAGATGACCCGGAAAAAGATGCCGAAGATCGGCAGGGAAGTGACGACGCCGGACGGCGCCGGACCCGTAACGGACCTGAACATCGTCAAGGAAACGGTATTCGTCCGCCTGACAAACGGAGACACAAGCGAAATCAAAGAATATCCGCTGGAAAGCATTGTCCGCACCGGGGACAGCCAGCCGCGGCCGGAACCTGTCCGGAGGGAGTACAGCCAGGACGGCGAGCAGGCTCAGCAGGAGAACAAACCGAAAAAGTCAAACCCTGACAAAGAAAACTTCGCTGAAAGAGTCAGAACGGCTGAAGGCGCGGAAAACACGGAAACCACGAACAAAGAAGAAACTGGCTCCGGCAAAGACCGGGGCGGTATTAGCGCCCGCAAACCGGTTCTCGGACAGCCGGTGCGCAGGGAAAACCCGAACAGGAAGGATCAGGCTCCTAAAAAGCCGGAGCCGGCGCCTGCACCTCAACCGGCCGCGAAGCCCGCGGAATCAATGGCTGAACCCCCGAAAAGCTCCTGGGCCGACGCGCTCGAGAAAGCAATGCAGGCGATCAGCCAGGATAAATGAGAACTTGATTTTCCAAAAGTTCAATGCTATAATTCCCGTACAGTGTCACGGGTAACGTGAACAATAAGAGGAGGTAACCCAATGGCTTACAAAATTTCCGAAGAATGCATCAGCTGCGGTGCCTGTGCTGCCGAATGCCCCGTTTCCGCGATCAAGGAAGGCGACGGCAAGTACGAAATCGACGCTGATACCTGCATCGAATGCGGCGCCTGCGCCGAGACCTGCCCGGTCGGCGCTCCTGCCCAGGCCTGATCAGTTCTGAAAAGACGAACAGCCTTCGATTCCGAAGGCTGTTTTTCTGTGGGGAAAGCATAAAGAAAACCGGAAGCCATGGCTTCCGGCTCTGTACACCATTAGGGACTCGAACCCTAGACACCCTGATTAAGAGTCAGGTGCTCTACCAACTGAGCTAATGGTGCTCACCGGTCCGCTCAAGCGAACGAATGCTATTATACACGTTTTCCTCTCTGTGTCAACCTGTTTTTGGATTTTTTTGAAAAAAAAATCTCCGATGCCGCAACATCGGAGATTTTTGATCCCCTTACGCCTGGGCAGGCGCACCCACGGGGCAGGTATCCGCGCAAGCGCCGCACTCGATGCAGGTGTCCGCGTCGATCACGTACTTGCCATCGCCTTCAGAGATAGCGCTCACGGGGCACTCGGCCGCGCAGGCACCGCAGGCAATGCACTCGTCAGAAATCTGATATGCCATGGTAAAACCCTCCATTCCTTTTGTCCGCTTCAGGACTTACAAGTTATTATACATAAAACCCTGAAAAAAGCAAGGCCTATTTCCAAAAAGCTGTATTTTTCGGTAAAAATCGAAATCATTCGGAGCATTTGAGCATATGCTCATCTCTGTTCCGGTTCCGTCGCCTGGAGTGCTTTTTCCACGGCGGCAGCCCAGTTTCTGTTTTTCTTCTGCTCTGCTTTCTTTGTTTCTTTTTCCACCGGTTTCTGTGCAGTCGTGGATACGTCCTCCTTCTTTGCCTGCGGCGTTTTTCCGGCTTTGTTTGGGTTTTCTCTTCTTACGGGCTGTCCGAATTTCTGTTCTCTCGCCGCTCCGGCTTTCTCATCCTTTTTTGCCCGGCCGTTCCGGGAATTCTCCCTGCCGTCCCGGTTTTCCTTGTTCTCTCTGTTTTTTTCGCCTTCATCCGTTTTCCTGGATTTGCGTTGTTCAGGGTGGGGGCGGCTGCTCCGCGATTTTTTCGGACCGCGCTCCTCCTTCGGTTCATCGAATTTTTCGTAAAGCTCCTCTTCGCTCATGCCGATCATCCGGACGCTGATATCTTCTTCCAGGATCACTTCAGTTTCTTCAGCTTCCGTAACAGCTTCGCTGTTTTCCTGCTCGGATGGCATTTCCTGGATGATGGTTTCTGCTGCTGCCGAAGCGCCGGGACGTGATATCTGCTCCAGTGAATACTCACGAATTTCTGTCGCGTCCCCGTTGGGAATGCGTACGAAAACAGTCTCTTTGACAATGTTCAGATCCGATACTGTCCCGTTCCCGTCCGGAGTAACAACTTCCCGTCCGACCCGGGGCATCCGTTTCCGGACCTGCTCATATTGATCCTGTTCGTATTTCAGACAGCACATCAGCCGACCGCAGACGCCGCTGATCTTAGTCGGATTCAGCGACAGATTTTGTTCCTTTGCCATTCTGATCGAAACCGGCTGGAAATCGTTCAAAAATGATCCGCAGCAAATAGGCCGGCCGCATGGGCCAAGCCCGCCCAGCATCCTGGCTTCATCCCGTACCCCGATCTGCCGCAGTTCGATCCGTGTCCGGAAAATCGCAGCCAGGTCTTTCACCAGGGCCCGGAAGTCGACCCTGCCGTTTGCAGTGAAGTAAAAAAGCATCTTGCTGTTGTCAAACAGCGCTTCCACTGATACCAGCTTCATCTCCAGCTTGTGTTCCAGAATTTTCTGATTGCACACCCGGAATGCTTCTCTTTCTTTCGCCCGGTTTTCCGTTGCCCGATCGATGTCCTGGGCTGTTGCGATACGCACTGCTTTCATGGGTTTGCGCTTCATCGAATTTTCATCGATTTCACGCGGGGACATAATGACCTGTCCCAGGTCGTTTCCGTGATCTGTTTCCACGATGACGTACTCGCCGGCATTCGGGGTTAGAATACCCGCATCATAGGGGATCATTTTCCCGTTTTCCTGAAAACAGACACCGATCACATTGATCATGTACTGATTGCCTCCATCAACATTAGAATCACCTGTTCAGTCACGGCCTGAAAATTGACCTGCGCCGCTGTTCTTTTCCGGGCAAGCAGCAAACCGTCGAACAATTTTGTATATTTTTCCGTATCTGCCTGGGCGGCAAATTCCTTCCATCGCTCCGGCGTAATATCTTCGCCTTCCGGGACTTGGCCCAGGCTCCGGTGCAGCATCTGATTGAGCTCTTCTTCCAGGATGGAGAAAAGTGCGTCTGCCTCCCCTTTCCGGTCCTTCCATTTTGTGCTGATCTTCAGAATTTCGCTCCGGGAGGGACATTCCAGAAAATCGTTGATTACTTCCTTGCGGAACTGCCAGTAACTCTCGTCCTGTGCTGTTTTCAGCGCCGCGCCAATGGATCCGTGAGCCGCAGCTGCAGCATGTCTGGCACGGTCCTCGGAAATACCGTGTTCCCGCAGCACGGTCATGACGGTTGCATTGCTCCAGGAGTGCATTTTCAAAGGACGGCACCGGCTGATGATTGTGGGCAGCAGTTCGTTGGTCCGGATGCATGTCAGCAGAAAAAAAGTTCCCTCTGGCGGCTCCTCCAGGGTCTTCAGCAGGGCATTCTGCGCTTCGTGCCCCATATCCTCCGCATGGCGGATAATGACGACGTGATCGTTTCCTTCCAGCGCGTGCACACTGGTTCGCCGGATCATCTCCCGGATATCATCCACCGGGATATTAGCCCGGGGCTTTTTAATCTCCGGTGAAATCGGCACACCTTTCTGCAGCACAATCAGATCCGGATGCTCCAGTTTTTCCATCTGCAGGCACGCCCGGCATTTTCCGCATGGTTTTTCGCCTTTCCCCTGGCACAGCAGGGCAGAAGCGATAGCCTGAGCCAGACTCCATTTACCGGTTCCGGGCTCCCCGCTGATCAGCAGGGCATGAACCATCCGTCCTGTGTGGATCTGCTCCAGAAGGCTCCGGACACTTTCTCCCTGTTCCTGAAACTGTTTGGGACTGTACATTTTTTATATTTTCAGGAACTGATCCACGCTGAGTACGAACAGCGTCGCACCCCCGACAGTCACTTCAACCGGGAACGCGTTGAATCCGCTCGTCGTTACGCCGGAGATTGTCGTGGGCGTCGTAGTCAGCTGTTTCCTGCTCTTGCATACTGATTCAATGGTGGAAATTGCCTCTTCCACCCGTTCGTCCTCGACACCGATCATCAGGGTCGTATTCCCGGCTTTCAGGAATCCGCCTGTTGTCGCGAGCTTTGTGACTCCGATTCCCTTCCGCATCAGACCTGTCAGCAGTCTGGACGAATCTTCATCCTGAACGATGGCAATGATCAGCTTCATTTCATCAGAACCTCCTCGCTTTGAATACCGGTTTTGTATTATACCCAACCCCTCAGTGAAAATCAAGCGAAGCCTTTACATCCGGCCGAAAAACGGATAGACTTGTTTTATTCTCATTTTCTTTTTAGGTGTATGTTCGGAAGGAGGCATGAAGATGGATCGGAAGACCTGGATCGCTGCGTCTGCCTTCGGCCTGGAAGGCGCGATTGCTGCGGAACTGCGCCGCCTTGGAATGGAAAATGTCCGTGCTGAAAACGGGCTTGTCCGTTTCGATGGCTCTGTCGCGGACGCATATATCTGTAATATTTCTCTCCGTTTCTGTGATCGGGTATATCTGCTCCTGGCTGAATCGGAATGTCGTACCTTTGATGCCCTTTTTCGTCTGGTATCCGCCGTTCCGTGGGAACAGTATGCCTCCGGACGCGAGTTTTTCCATATTTCTGCTCAGTGCGCCCGCAGTCAGCTCATGAGCCCCCGGGACTGCCAGTCTATTGCAAAGAAGGCGATCCTGGAAAGGCTGAAAGTTCGGTCGGGCTGCAAAGTGTTCCCCGAGGACGGGCCTGAGTTCCCGGTTCATGTCTCCATCCATTCGGATGTGGTCCGTCTTCTGCTGGATACCTCGGGCTCTTCCCTCTCCCGACGTGGTTACAGGACCTGGAATGGAGAAGCGCCTCTTCGGGAAACGTTGGCCGCAGCGCTTGTTGAATTCAGCCCCTGGCGTCCCGGTATGCCGCTTTATGATCCCTGCTGCGGTACGGGAACCATCCTGATCGAGGCGGCTCTTCGCCAGGGACATCTGGCGCCGGGGCTTCATCGTTCCTTTGCCATGGAAAAGTTTTCCTTTTTTCCTGCAAAGGAGGCAGCCATCCGAAAACAGGCTTTGCTGGATGCCTGTGCACCGGAGCGGATCTACGGAATTTCCGGTTCGGATCTGGATGCGTCAGCCGTTGATCTCGCGGAACGTCATATCAGCCAGGCCGGTTTGACAGGCCGGATTTCTCTCTCCGTTCTTCCGCTGCAGCAGGTGACTCTGGAAGAAACAAACGGCGTCTTCCTTTGTAATCCGCCGTACGGCGAGCGCCTTGGTGATGTTGAAGCCTGCCGTTCCCTTTATCATGATCTTGCGCTTCTCCAAAAGCGTCATCCCACCTGGAGCCTCTGTGCCATTTCCTCGGATCCCGGTTTTGAAAAGGCCTTTGGCCGTCGGGCTGATCGGAAACGCCGCCTCTATAACGGGCGGTTGGAATGCCAGTTTTTCACCTTCATGGGCCGAAGGCTCCGCTGAATATCGCGTAATTTCTCTCCGCTGATTTGTTTTATTTCTGATTTACAAAGCGGCTTTTAATATGCAACGTTCACTGAATCAGTCAGTAAAAAGCCTGTATCCTGCTGTACCTTCTTCAGTATTCTTAGCGCATCATCCCCGGTGGCAATACAGGCCTGATAGTCATTTGCTTTCTGCCTGGCGGCACCGCTGGTCATGATCGGAATCACCTTCAGCTGAATCCGCTCTGTCTGGCTGGATGGGTTAAAAACAGCCTGTACAAGGATCCCGTCATAAGTACTCAGGCGGATTGTACCGCCGAAAACAAGATTCCCAAGGCTGTATACCACTGGCATTCCCTCAATCCAGTCGATCCCCTGGACAACATGCGGATGATGTCCGATCACAAGATCCGCCCCGGCCCGCTGGCACGCCCTTGCCATAGCTTCCTGCAGCGCGTTGTGATTCGCGTCATATTCTGTTCCCCAGTGACATTGATAAATGATAAATTCTGCCCCTTTCTGCTTCAGTTCCTGAATATCCGCCGCGATAATTCCGGGGTTCTCACAGTAGCTTGTTTCACGGCACCCGCCGAAACCGAATAAATGCCCTCTGATTTCAAGGATCTGGTTCAGCCCGTTTCCGCAGGCCTCTGCGGTTCCCGCCAGCGCCTGTATGGTTGAATCATATCCTGCTTTTCCATAGTCGATCGTATGGTTGTTTGCAATGTTGACCAGTTCAATGCTCCCGGCCTTTAATATCCCGGCATATTCCGTTTTCCCCCGGAATCTCCATGCTTTCTCCAGATCCTCGCCTGCAGCGTCATCCTTCAGTACGCATTCGAGATTCACGCTGGTCAGATCATCATTGGCGAAAACAGACCGGAGTTTCTCGAAGGGCCA
>JAEEGL014757493.1_pt1 | contig 12252 bp, 7 predicted proteins | sample 9134231 | NCBI WGS metagenome assembly JAEEGL01 (sample SAMN16246548, study PRJNA631951) | gut metagenome | biome: gut microbiome; feature: rumen; material: fiber-attached | host: Bos | place: Iran: Karaj | collected 2018-10
AGATCAAGGAGAAAGAAAAGAACGATCTGATCGATCAGGATATCGAGACAGCGCTGATCGCCGGAAGGGCTTATCTGAGTTCTGGGAATGAGGATCTGGCGAACCAGAGTTTTGCCAGAGTTTTGTCTCTGGATCCGGATAATGCGAGGGCTTATCTGGGCATTTTGATGCTGGAGACGGGGTCAAAGGATCTTGATGCCTTAGTCAGATACTACAGAACACTCTATGTCGATGATGAGAAGCAGGTTTTGGAAGCCTGTGAAGAGGACAGGGACCATATCGAAGAGTACTGTGAAAAGTATCAGATCCCGGGTTATCTGGATAAGGATACGATCAGGAAGTATTACAGCTTCGATCGCAAATATGAGTCCGTTCTAAAGTCCCGGGTGGAACAAAGGGATCAGTTCAACGAGGAAGTGAAGATGAATCCGCTGCTGGCGAAGGTCGCCGAGGGAACTGATCCGGAAGTTTTGTCTTTCCTGCAGAAGGTCAGGGATGAATATGAGGCCAGGATCGTGGAGGCCAAGAGGGCTGATGAGAAGCAGTGCAATTCGATCAGACATATCTATGAAGTCTATCTGAATGAGTCTGATAAGACGGTCTTGAGAGTCTATGAGGAGAAGCTGAAGGAAAAGAATGATGCGGATGAGGCTCTCTATCAGAAGAACATCGAAGACTTCAACAAGGAATTGAGTGAAGAGGGACTGGAAGAACTCTACAGAAGATTTGATCCGGATTACAAGGATGGCTCAGTCTATGTCAGGAAGTTAAAAGACAAGATCGTTGCGTTAAGAAGAAACAGAGAAGCAGATGCATTAAGGACTCTTTCTGAAAATGGCACGGCTTTATTGGAAAGCGGTTTGTTCAGACAGGCCAAAGAGAGGTTTGAGTCTTATCTGAAAATCGATCCGAATGATGAAGACATCCATCTGAAACTATTGATGGCGGAAAAGGAAGTGTCGGATGTCGATGCGCTTTTCGACTACTATAAGGAATTATATTCTGACAGGATCACAGAGACTAAAACAGCTGTTGAAGAGGCTACAGAGCATATCGATGAGATGTGCGAGAAGTGCTTCATACCGGAATTGTTTGAGAAAGATGAGATCCGCAAACACTATGCGTTTGAGAGGTCTTATGAGTCTGTTTATGATGCAAGACTCGTTCAGCAGCAGCAGATCGTGGATGAGATCGAACTGGATCCGCTTCTGGCATGGTTGAATAAGAACGGTTCTGATGAGATCCAGGATAGGATCGATGATCTTCTGGATGTCTATGATGCAAGAGTGAATCAGGCCAGGCAGGATGATGATCTTGCTGAGGAGACGATCACAAAAGACTATAAGGCTTTCATTCGCAATACGGACAGAGAAGTCAGGTCTTTATATAACGAACTGAATCGGGAAAAGAACAAGAGAGCCAAAGATGCATTGCGCGAAAAGAAAGAAGCTGAGCGCAGAGCAAAAGAGGAAGCAGAGCTTGAAAAGAGACTGCAGGAAGAAGCTTTAAGAAAAGAAAGAGAAGAAGCCGAAAGAGAGAGGATCGAAGCCATCAAGGCTTTAAGAAGAAAACAGGAAGAGGCTGAGATCGCAGCCAGGGTCGATAATCGGGCTAAGGAAGAAGAGAAGCAGAGGAAGAGAGCCGAAGAAGAGAAGATAAGGCTCGAGAGAGAAGCTTTTGCCAGAAGCGAAAAAGAGAGAAAGAAAGAAGAGAAGAGAAGGAAGGCTGAAGAAAGAAAATCGGAAAAAGAACCTTTCAAGCCTAATTTTGCCATCGTCATGGCTGTCCTTTCTCTGATCGCATTAGGAGTCGTATCTTATCTCTATGTTCTTGTGCCAGGTAATAAGTACAAAAATGCGAATGCATTGGTCGAACAGGGCGATTATGATGGAGCCATTGCGATCTTTGAGGAACTCGGCGATTACAAAGACAGTGCCTTTATGGCTAAGGAAACGACTTATAAGAAGGCCGAGGATCTCTATCAGCATAACGATAAGATCGAGGCTGCTAAGATCTTCAATTCATTGAGATTCGATGACAGCGAAGACAGAACGAAGCAGATCAAAAAGCAACTGATAGAGAGCGCCAAGACCGGAGATACGATCCTGTTTGGCGATTATGACCAGGATGGGAATTATGCAAACGGTAATGAGCTGATAGAGTGGATCGTTCTGGATGCGGAAGAGGGCAAGATCCTTGTGATCAGCAAATATGCGATCGAGGCACAGAAGTATGATTCTGCTTCTGAAGAGACCTCTTGGGAATATTGTTCTTTGCGTTCATGGCTGAATGGGCGTTTCCCGGACAATGCCTTCTCCAGAGAGAATCCTTCGGATGTTTTGCAGGCGGAGCTGACGAATTACAGATATCCGGAAACAGAAGAGGATGTGGATATCGATGAATTGCTGATGGAAGAATACAAGACCAGAGACAGGCTTTTCCTCTTGAGTTCTGAGGAAGTGGAGATGTATTTCCCTGAAGAGGATTCCAGGATCTGTGAAGCGACAGATTATGCGATCGAAAACGGTGTTGCGGCAGATGCAGATAAGATGTGCAACTGGTGGCTGAGGTCTTCCGGCGAGGAAAGAGACAGCACGGCACACATCGTCAGAAGAAATGATGGTTCGATCTCAACTTCCATGTATGAGATAACCAACGGCGTCAGGCCGGTGATGTGGCTGAAGGCAGGTTGATGGTAAAAAACGTCTGAAAAAGTTTTGTTATTTTGTTAACAAATCGATACCGCAGAGCGTGTCAGGATTTCTTTGTTCGATCATGTTGTTTATTACAGGTAATTTTCAAAATAACCTCATGTTTTTCGGTATTTTTGAAGCGAATATGCGTTTTTTAAGATATTTTTGCAGTACAATAATATTGAATATTTATATCTTTTTTGTATGTGTGTTTCAGGAGGGTTAGTATGAAAAAAAGGGGATATGAAATAACGCGGTCATTATTGAGTATCGTCATGATCACAATCGTACTGGTTTCTTCCCTGTTCTCTGCACATGTAATGGCACAGGACACGGAAGTCGATCAGGCGTACTTTGTTGTAGAAAAAGAATGGGTTAATGACATTCCTGCTCAAAGACCTAACAATGTAGTCATTCATGTTGTCGGGTCTGACGGAAAAGAAGCAGCTACCGGAGTCTTGACAGCAGCTAACGATTGGAAAGCAACTTTTAAGCTCGATACCAAGACAAACACCGGTGAACTGATCACTTACAGCGTATATGAAGAAGAATCGGGTCTAGATGCTTATCAGCTGGGCGCTGTTAAAGATAGTCCTGTTACGATCACCAAGTCCGCAACAGTCAAGCGCAATCAGCACAGCGGCGGAAAATATGTGCTGAATGATTCTGGTGTCAACAATGCTCCAGAGGGAAGCGTCGTTATTGATAGTGAATTGCTCATGCAGGATGCCCTTCTTAACATGAGTGACAATTTTGTATATATGCCGGAATGCCGTGTTTATGGCAACAGGATAGATATCGTCAACACATCTCCTCGTATCGCATATACCGGAAATCTCATTGCCGGAGCAAACTCCGTAGGCAGTGTTTCCATGTTCTGGAAAGACAAGGCTACAAACTCTTACACTGGCGAAAAGTATGATGTAAGAGTTACGTTGAACAATATCGTCATCTATTCTTTGGTCAATATCGATAATAGTGGTGGGATGGACAGATATGCAGCCATTCTTGCTAACCAGGGCAATCTGCTTCATATGCAGGCATATGTAGGCCCGAATTTTGACACAGCTAATATCAAAAAAGACATCATCGGTGTTGATGCAGATGTTAAGATCGAGGTCCTTGAGAACGATAATCCAGTAAGCGAGACGACGACCGTTTATCTGCAGGATATCGATATGCCTGACTATGCAAAATTCTATGAAGATGGAAATGTTGCCGGAACTCCTGGCCAGGCATACTACGGTGTCAGCAACGCTCATACCGAATCAGTCGACTTAACTAGTGGAGTCCTTTCTGATATCTATGTTGAATCTGAAGATGTCAACCTGTTTGACATCAAGATCACGGATTCAATGGCTGAATTCGCAGCAAAGAGAGCTAAAACAGGCGCAGAAGAGAGCTTAGAGAACCTCTATTCCCTGAAGTATCTGGCAAATGCCGGTAGTTACTCGCTCCATTGGTCCGGTTCCAACTGCGGTACAGTCATCGTTTCAAAAGGCGCTTCTCCTGTGATCTCTGATGTGACGAACAAGATCACGAACGTATCTTCACGTTATAAGATCGAGTACTACTATCAGATCGAAGAGGGTGAGAAAGCATATTATGCAGAGATCCCTGATTATTCGACATCTGAGACAGCTGTCAAACCTGGTACAGAAGTTGCAGTAAGCGAATCCGACAAGAAACCAAATCCTGAAAAGGATGCAAGATATGTCCTGGATGAGGCTATGAACAAAGAATGGAAAGGCACAACGACCGCTGATCCGGCAAAGAATCCTCTTGTCCTCAAGGTCTACTTCAAAAAGCAGTATGTCGTCAGATATCATGACAACGTTGCGGATGAAGATATCTTTGATATGCAGAATAATCCGAATCTGGATTACTACGTAGATACACCGGCATTCAAGACCGACGAGCCTAAAAGACAGGGTTATGATTTCTTAGGCTGGACTACCTATGAAGGCAAACCTGTCAAGGATGAAGACATCATGAAAAATGCTGAAGTTCAGGCGATCAAGGTCACTGATGATGCTGATTACTGGGCTCAGTGGAAACCAGCCATCAACAAGTACAAAGTAGAGTACTACTATGAAGTCGATGGCAAGTATCCGGTCAATCCTGATTTCACATCACCTGACAGAGTTGCTTATACATTGGATGAAGTTTCGATCATCGACAGCGATAAGGTCCCTCAGAAGGAATACTACGTACTGAATGATCAGATGACAGTTGAATGGACAGGCATCGTAGCTGCTGATGGTTCTTTGATCCTGAAAGTTTACTTCAGACCTGTTCCAAGACCAGTCACAAAGGCATATGCTGCTCCTGTGACCGGAGTTGAATAATTCTGACAGTTATCGAATAACTAACCCAATATTATAAATATCAAAAGAGCATTTCAGTAAACTGAAGTGCTCTTTTTGTTCTGCCTGAAAAGAATAGAGATGATGTTTGATACAAGTTCTTTATATAATATAGAAAACAAGGTGTGAACGATTGAATAAACAAGTTTGTGCGGTCATAGTAACTTATAATCGCATTGGATTATTGAAGAAGTGTCTTGAAGCAATAGATAAGCAGAGCTATCCCTGCGATGTTTTTGTAGTGGATAACCATTCTGAAGACGGCACAAAAGAGTTTTTGAGAGAAAAGGGATATCCGTTCATATCTTTGAAAGAGAACAGTGGCGGCGCGGGTGGATTCAATGCCGGCTTGCGTAACGCTGCAGAAAACGGATATGCGTATATATGGATGATGGACGATGACTGTGTTCCTTATCCTGATGCTTTGGAAAAATTGATGTGTGCAGCTGAAAAAGTAGCGGGATTCGGGTATCTGGCTTCCAGGGTGCTCTGGACAGACGGCAATGATCATGCCATGAACAGGATCACAAGAAAGGGCGATCTGTTCATTGAACATGTTTATCCGATCAGACAGGCTACTTTTGTTTCCTTTCTGATCAGCAGGGATACTGTTTTGAAATGTGGTCTGCCGATCAGAGATTTCTTTATTTGGGGAGACGACATCGAATATAGCAGAAGGATCGCTGTCCGTCATCAGATCCCGTCTTATTATGTAGAAGATAGTATCGTTGTGCATATGACCAGAACGAATATCGGTTCAAAGATCGCGTACGATGAAAGCGATGATATCAGCCGATATTATTATGCTTACCGGAATGAGAATTATCTCTATCGCCAGGAGGGGTTTAGAGGATCGATCTATTATCATGCCAAATGCGCATATAATGCTATGAGGATCGTATTTAAGGCTAAGGATCGGAAATGGGAAAGGCTGAGGATCTTGTTTTCAGCGATGAGAGACGGCTATTCATTTGATCCGGAAGTGGAGTATCTGAGATGAAGCTGTCAGTCGTCGTACCGGTTTATAATGCAGGAAGTGTTTTACGCAGATGTCTTGAGAGTTTGCGAAAACAGAATTTTTGTGATCTTGAGTTCATCCTGATCGATGACGGAAGTACTGATGACTCTGCTGTGATCTGTGAAGAGTATTCTCTGTTGGATCCCCGTTTTCATTTATTCAGACAGGAGAACCAGGGAGTCAGTGTGGCCAGGAATCATGGGATAAGTGTCGCCAGTGGCGAGTATATCACGTTTGTGGATGCGGATGATTTTCTCGTTGATGATGCATATGAGATCGCCATGGATGGAATAGGTGATAGTGATGCGCTGTTTTTTGGGTACAGAGAGTACTACGAAAGACAGGATCACTACCGCGTGATCAGTCCGGAAAGGACGGGGATCGTATCAAAAGATGAAGCTCTGTATCAATGTCTTCTTCCGATAGGCTTTGGGTATTTTACTTCGGTTTGGAATAAGATATTCAGAAGTGAACTGATTAGGAAGATTTCTTTTAAACAGGATCTGAAAATCGGCGAAGATGAATTCTGGCTGCATGAAGTGATGCAGAAGATGGGTAAGATTACTCTGATCAATGATGCTTTGTACAATTATGTTCAGTCGGAAAACAGTATTCTGCATTCTGAGTACAGATTGAGTGAAAAGTGGCTGACTGCGATCGAGGCAAAGAGAAGATCGATGGAACTGATCGACAATGACAGCGTCTGTTTTGAGATATCACGTTCGAAGTTTTTTGATGATCTGTTTCAGCTTCTGTGGTTTGCGTATGTAGATGATGATAAAAAAGGTTTGGAATTCATGAAAGGGACTTTGAGTCCGTTCAGAAACTCTTTCTACGATTCCGACCTTTACAGCAGGAAGAAGAAATTCAAATATTCATTGATTGAGAAAATGATAAGATTCAGGGTTCCTAAAAGCATTGTCAAGTTTTTAGGTTCTTTGAAAACATACCGGATAAAGATGATCTTAGGTGGAGAATAAAAATGGAACGTTATCGTTTTACGATCATAATGATCGCATACAACGTGAGAGATTATATAGATGATGCGATCAGGAGTGTTATTGAACAGGACATCGGTTTTGAACATGTTCAGCTGATCATAGTCAATGATGGTTCTACGGATGACACTCTGGAGAGGATAAAAGTATACAGCGAGAAGTATCGGGATAATATCATTCTGATCGATAAGGTAAATGGCGGTCCTGGTAGTGCGAGAAATGCCGGTATTCCGTATATCGAAGGGGAGTTCGTCAATTTCATGGATTCAGATGATATGCTCAGAAAGGATGCTCTGCGAAAAGTGTATTCTTTCTTTGAGCAGCATCGTGAGGAGACTGACCTTGTCAGCATCCCGCTTATCTTTTTTGATGCGCTGACAGGAGAACATCATCTCAACTACAAGTACAGGAAAGGAAGCAGGGTCATCGATCTGGAAAAAGAATGGGATGCGCCTCAGCTGCATGGAGCTTCCAGTTTTATCAAGAAGAGTACTGTAGAGAAATATCGTTTTGATGAACGCATCGGATATGCGGATGATTGCGAATATGTGCAGATGTCTCTGATGGAAAAAAGGACATTGGGTGTCGTTTCGGACACGGTTTATCTGTACAGAAAAAGAAGCGGTGAGAACCTTTCGCTCATTCAGTCGTCTTTCTGGAACAGGAACTGGTATATTCCTGTCATGAGATATTCCTATCTGGAGATCATAGAGAATTATAAGAAAAAATACGCATATGTGCCAAGATCCGTTCAGAATGTCATCTGCAATGATCTTCAGTGGAAGCTTTCTCTTGAGGAGATCCCTCTAGGGGTCTTGAGCGATGATGAGGAGAAAGAGTATCGGGGCCTGATCAAAAAGGTCCTGGAGGATATCGATGATGACATCATCCTTTACCAGAAGAACATCAATAAAGATATGAAGATGGCTTTCCTGAAGTACAAGGGAAGAGATCTGGTATTGGATAAGGAAGAGGCATGTTTAAGATCAGGCGATCATGTCGTTTATTCTTTAGCTGATGATGCGAGATTTTCCTATGATTTTCTGGATATCGACGAGGATCTGTGTACGCTTGAGGGAAGATACTATCTTCCGATCAACCAGGAAATGCCGGAAGTCTATATCGATACCGGTGAACATAATCATGCTTTAGGGATGAAGCTTTTTGATCATGAAAAATGTATCATTGATGACAAACTGACGAATATCTATTCTTTTAAGGTGCAGTTCAAAGTTCATGATCATCAGAATATCGTGGCTAAGATACGATATGGCAGCAAGACATTCAAATTAAACAATATCGTGTACGGGCAGTTTATGCCTTTAAGCACGGAATTCAGGAAGATGTATGGGATCAGGGGAAGATTCCTGATCGAAGCGGACCGTCCATGTCTGAAAATATCGACGAATGATCCGATCAAGCGCGTGATCAGGGAAGTGGCTTTATTATGGGAATTTCTGAGATACAGAAGTGAAGATCATGATACAGAGAATTCAGCAAAGAAGGCGATCCTGGTCAGGCCTCTGTCTCTTGTCAGGAGGATCTTCAAGAAAAGACCGATCTGGATCTTCAGGGATCGAGTCAATATTGCCGATGACAATGCGCTTGTCTTATTTGAATATGTGAATCAGAATGTGAAGGATGTGGATGCGGTTTTTGCTCTATCTGCACAAAGCAGGGATCTTGATAGAGTATCAAAGATCGGCAGAACGATAGACTGCCTTTCAGGAAAATATAAGCTTTTATATCTCTACAGTGATCTTGTTATATCGAGTGCTGCAGATGACGATGTCTTCAATCCTTTTGAAGGCCATTATGAGCCTTATAAAGATCTTTTGTATGATACAAGGTTTATCTTTCTCCAGCATGGAGTGATCCATAACGACCTGTCTTCCTGGCTGAATAAATACAATGTGAACATCAGTGGCTTCGTATGTACAGCACAAAGAGAGGCGGAAGCGCTGAGAGGGAAAAACTACGCCTATGAGCCAGAACAGATATGGTTGACGGGGATGCCCAGGTATGATCGATTGAAAGACGATGCAAAGAAGATCGTTACTTTTGCCCCGACATGGAGAAATTATCTCTTGAGGTTCAGAAACAGGAATGGTGTTTATGATGGGGTCTCTTCATTTGAAAGCAGTGATTACTGCAAGGCTTTGCATGATCTGATCTTTGACAGGGAATTGAAGGAGAATGCAGATAAATACGGATATAAGCTGCAGATACTGATGCATCCTTCAATGCAGGTCTATAAGGATCTTTTCAAGGATGGCTACTTTAAACTGTGTGAGGATCAAAGCTACCAGAAAATGTTTGAAGAGAGTTCTTTGTTTGTCACGGATTACAGTTCAGCTGCTTTTGATTTCGCATATCTGAAGAAGCCGGTCCTGTATTATCAGTTTGATAGGGATCATTTTTTCAATAAGCATCTCTGGAAGGAAGGCTATTTCAATTATGAGAAGGATTCTTTTGGTGAGATCGAATATGATCTTGAGGGCATCGTAAGACGTATGATCGAATATATGAAGAATGGTTGCAAGATGAAAGAAATCTATCGTGAACGTGTCGATTCATTCTTTGAATTTCATGATCATAAGAACTGTGATAGAGTTCTGGAAAAGATCAGGAAAGAGTAAAGCCGGCGGGATCATAAAGTGTGATTTGAATTGTGATATACTGAAATGGTGTTTGAAAAACTGAATAAAAACAGATTCTTATTTGAGGAATTAGTCAGCAGAGATTTCAAGCAGAAGTACAAGCGTACCGTTTTAGGCATGTTCTGGTCTGTGCTTTCTCCTTTGATGAATCTGGCTGTGATCAATCTGGTCATGAAAAGGTTCTTTGCGGGAGATATCCCGCATTATACGATCTATCTGTTCTGCGGGACTTTGGTCATGTCGTATTACAGGGAGTCGACGATCGGGGGCATGAATTCCCTGATGATGAACAGAGGGATCATATCCAAGATCAACATTCCGAAGTACATGTTCCTTTTAAGCAAAAATGTCTCAAGCCTGATCAATTTCTGTCTGACTTTGTGCATTTTCTTCCTTTTCTGTCTGTTTGATCACATTCAGTTTGGCTGGCATTTTTTGATGTTGATCTTTGCTGTCGTATGTCTCGTGGTATTCAATGTCGGTGTGGGTCTGGTTTTGAGCGCTCTGTTTGTCTTTTTCAGAGATGTATCTTATTTCTATGACGTGTTCCTTGTTTTGCTGAACTATGTCAGTGCGATCTTCTACAAGATCGATTCCTTTTCGCCAATGCTGCAAAGGCTCTTTTTGTGTAATCCCGTCTATGTTTATATCCATTATTTCAGAGTTATCGTTCTGGATGGGAACATTCCTTCTCTGCAGTATCATGGCTTATGTCTGTTCTATGCGCTGGTGTCTTTATCGGTTGGGCTGTGGTTCTATAAGAAATACAATCATCAGTTCCTTTATTATATGTAATCATGAAAACGATCATTGACTGTAAGGATGTTTCCATCAGATATATCATCGGAGACTTTAAAGATATCGGCTTTAAAGAGTTTTTGATGCGCAAACTGACAGGAAATTACAAGGTCACGGAATTCTGGGCTGACAGGCACATCTCTTTTCAGTTGAAGGAAGGGGATATGTTGGGGATCATCGGAACGAATGGTGCCGGTAAATCGACGCTTTTGAAGGCTGTTTCGGGAGTCATGGTTCCAACGGAAGGCGAGATCATTGTAAACGGAACGATCGCTGCTTTGCTGGAACTGACAGCCGGTTTTGATGGAGAACTGACCGTAAAGGAGAATACGTATTTAAGAGGCGCAATGCTGGGTTATACGAGACGTTTTATGGATGAGATGTATGATTCCATCATTGAGTTTGCCGAACTGCAAGATTTCCAGGAGAGAGCTTTAAAACAACTCAGCAACGGTATGAGGTCGAGGCTGGCTTTCTCCATAGCGTGTCTGGTCAATCCGGATGTACTTATTTTGGACGAGGTCTTGGCTGTAGGCGATGGCTCTTTCCGGAAAAAGTCCGGTGATAAGATGAGGGAGATCCTGAACAGCGGCGTGACCGGTCTTCTGGTTTCCCATTCGATGGAACAGGTCAGAGAGCTTTGCAACAAGATTCTGTGGCTGGATCATGGCAGACAGGTCTGTTTTGGCGAAGATGTTGAATTGTATTGTGATGCCTATGAAGAATTCCTGATGACAGGAAATTGTCCTGTCGATGAAGAAGAGATCATAGAAGCAGCTGAACATTTCCGGGCTCAGACCAACAAAGAAAAGATGAACAGGAAACAGAGAGAACTTGCAAAGATCAACGAGATGATCGATTCTTTTGATGAAGACACGTTGAATGAAGCCATGGAGATCATCAAAGCAAAAAGACCTGAATTATTTTAGTTAAGATATATAAAACTTATGTTTATAATGAAAACGAGAAGATTTCCAGAATAATTAAGAAGCATCGAATTGAACAAATGACTGCAAAGATCCTGATCACAACACATAAACCTTATGATCTACCGAAGGAAGATCATTATCTTCCTATTTTTGTCGGTGCTGCACTATATGAGACTGATCTTCCTTATCAGAGGGATGATGAGGGGGAGAATATCTCGATCAAAAACAGGAGTTACAGCGAACTGACCGGTATGTATTGGGCATATAAGAATCTGATCGCGGATTATGTTGGTTTATGTCATTATCACCGTTTCATGGATATCAGAAATATCGATATCACAAAATATGATGTGGTCCTGCCTGAGAAGAGACATTATTATATTGAGACCGTTTACTCTCAGTATGTACACGCCCACGGTCCGACCGGTCTGGATAAAGCCAGAGAGATCATAGCAAGTGATCATCCGGATTATCTTGTTTCTTTTGATAAGTGCATGAAAAGAAGAAGTCTTCATATCTTCAACATGTTCATTATGAAATATGATATCTTTATTGCTTATTCCGATTTTCTATTTGATATCCTGTTCAAGATCGAAGAGGAACTGGGTGAGCAGGACAGATTATATGGCTATATCTCAGAAAGGCTTCTGGATGTGTATCTGACAAAGAACAGGATCGACTATAAAGAGGTGAAGGTGATCGAGACTCAGCATATCAACTGGCCGAAAAAGATAGCTGACTTTCTGAAGAGGAAGTTTTTGTACGGACGATGAAATACGATTATCTGATC
>JAEEGL017173215.1_pt1 | contig 12252 bp, 8 predicted proteins | sample 9134231 | NCBI WGS metagenome assembly JAEEGL01 (sample SAMN16246548, study PRJNA631951) | gut metagenome | biome: gut microbiome; feature: rumen; material: fiber-attached | host: Bos | place: Iran: Karaj | collected 2018-10
GACGGGCAGCCAGTCCAGGCACATCGCCCACACGGCGCCGAACGCGCACACGATCAGGATCAGCCCCGGCCACTGCTCCTTCGCGATGTGGCCCACCTTGAGGCGGGCCGCGTCGGCGGCGCTGCGCTCCTCCTCGCGCGGGTGCGTCCAGCGCCAGTGGCCGTAGGCGTTGATGGCGAAGGACACCGGCTGGAGCAGCATCGCACTGTAGAGGTGCTGCCGCCAGAAGAGTACGAACAGGAATATGTTGTAGACGTAGCCTACCCAGAAGTTATACTTCGAATTGCGGCCTGCGAGGAACACGCAGGACAGGCCCAACAGGGCCGATACGATCTCTACCCAGCTCATCCGACGGCGCCTTCAAGTGATACAGACAGGAGTTTCTGCGCCTCCACGGCGAATTCCATCGGCAGGCGCGAGAGGACCTCGCGGGCGTAGCCGCCCACGATGAGCGCGACGGCGTCCTCGGGGGCGATGCCGCGCTGGGTGCAGTAGAAGAGCTGGTCTTCACTGATTTTGGAAGTCGTGGCTTCGTGTTCCACGATGGCGCGCGGGTTCCGGCTCCGGATGACCGGGAAGGTGTGCGCGCCACAGGCGCTGCCGATCAGCAGCGAGTCGCACTGGGAGTAGTTGCGGGCCCCCTCGGCGGCCGGGCCCATCTGCACGAGACCGCGGTAGCTGTTCTCGCTGTGGCCGGCGGAGATGCCCTTGGAGACCACGCGGCTGCGGGTGCCGCGCCCCAGGTGGATCATCTTGGTGCCGGTGTCGGCCTGCTGGTAGTTGTTGGTCATCGCCACGCTGTAGAACTCCGAGGAGGAGTAGTCCCCCTTGAGGATGGTGCTCGGATACTTCCACGTGACGGCGGAGCCCGTCTCCACCTGGGTCCAGCTCAGGTGCGAGCCCGCGCCCTTGCAGATGCCGCGCTTGGTCACGAGGTTGAGGATCCCACCGCGGCCCTGGGCATCGCCGGGATACCAGTTCTGCACGGTGCTGTACTTGACGTCGGCGTCCTTCTCCACGATGATCTCCACCACGGCGGCGTGGAGTTGGTTCTCGTCGCGCATCGGGGCCGTGCAGCCCTCCATATAGCTGACCGACGAGCCCTCGTCGGCGATGATGAGCGTACGCTCGAACTGGCCCGTACCGGAAGCGTTGATCCGGAAGTAGCTGGACAGGTCCATCGGGCACTTGACGCCCTTGGGGATGTAGCAGAACGAGCCGTCGGAGAAGACGGCGGAATTCAGGGCGGCGTAGAAATTGTCCCCCACGGGGACCACCGATGCCAGGTACTTGCGCACCAGGTCCGGATGTTCGCGCACCGCCTCGGAGAAGGAACAGAAGATGATGCCCTTCTCCGCCAGGGTCTTGCGGAAGGTCGTGGTCACGCTCACGGAGTCGAAGACGGCGTCCACGGCCACCTCCCCCTTGGGCTTCACGCCCGCCAGCACCTCCCGCTCGCGGAGCGGGATGCCGAGCTTGTCGAAGGTCTCCATCAGGGCGGGGTCGATCTCGTCGGGGCGGTCCTCCGCGCGCTTGGGCGCGGCCCAGTATATGATGTCCTGGAAGTCGATGCGGGGTAGCTTGACGTGGCCCCAGTACGGCGGGGTCATCCGCTGCCAGCGCCGGAAGGCGCCCAGGCGGAACTCCAGCAGCCAGTCCGGCTCCTGCTTCTTGGCAGAAATCAGGCGGATGATATCTTCGCTGAGGCCCTTGGGTACATACTCCTGGGCGACCTCGGTCACGAAGCCCTCCTTGTATTCCTGCGCGGCGATATCTTTGATCAGTTCGTCCATTGAAACGCCAAATATACGAAAATAATCTGAGATTGGCGATTGGGCCCCCGACCCCGTCGGGAATGGTTTTTGCTGTATCTTTGCGCAAAAAAGACCCGCGAAATGAAGAGATCCCGTCTTTGGTCCCTGCTGGCCGCCGCAACGCTGCTGTTCCCGGCGGCCCTGTCCGCCCAGTCCATCGTCTTCTGGACGCAGGACCAGGACCTCGTGCCCATCCGCATCTACATCGACCAGGAATACATCGGCGACGTGACGGCCGCCCATCCGACGAAGCCCGAACTGGACGCGCCCGGCGCCCTGAGCGTCGACACCACGCCCGTGCGCCACGAGCTGACGGCCGTGGACAAGTACGGCCGCGTGTTCAAGGGCTGGTCGGGCGAGCTCACGCCCCAGCCCGGCAAAATCTATTTCGAGGGCCTGAGCGCCCGCGGCTTCCGCAAGGTGAACCGCAAGGACTACGCCTTCGTCTTCCTGGACTGGGTGCCGCTCTACCGCCTGCCCTGGTACCTCGGATCTCCCCGCGTCCTCGGAGACCTCGACCCGCACGAGGACAAGGGCCTGATGGTGGGGATGGCCGCCACGGCGGTCGGCGCCACCGCCGCGCTGGGCGTCGCCGCGGCCCGCAACTGGGACGTCGCGGACAGCCGCTTCCCGTATTGCGCCCTGGGGCTGGGGACGGAGTATTTCGCCACCCTGTACGAATGGCGCAACGTGGCCCAGTTCAAGGCCCGGTTCGGCGGCAAGGGCGGGTTCTCCCTGCTGGCCGACGCCGGCATCGCCTCCTACCCCCGCTCCTGGGAGCAGTACACCATTCCCACCTTCAGCATCGGCGCGGGGCTGGACTACGGCGGATTCGGCTTCTCGCTCCGCTACAAGCCGTCCGTCGGCAACTCCTTCGACACCTTCTTCGTCGGCCGGCTCGAATACGACTGGTGGATTACCGGCGGATTTGCCCTGGACTTCCACGCCGGGTTCGGCGTGGGCGGGTACGGTCCCGAGGGGCTGATGGATTACTACGATTTCCCGTTCGGGTTCGGCCTCCTGTTCCGCCTGTAAGGGATGAGCCCCGCCCTGCTGCTTCTCGCCCTGGCCCTCTACCTGGCCGCGGTCATCGCGGTCGGCTGGCGCATTGCCCGGCGCCACGCCGGCAGCGCCGACTTCTTCCGGGGCGCGCGCAAGTCGCCCTGGTGGGCCGTGGCCGTGGCGATGGTCAGCACATCCATCTCCGGGATCACCTTCGTGTCCGTGCCCGGGATGGTGGCCGCCTCGCAGTGGGCCTACCTGCAGATGGCGCTGGGCTTCGTGGCGGGCTACGCCGTGATCGCCTACGTGCTGCTGCCGCTCTACTACCGGATGGACCTGAGCAGCCTCTATAGCTATCTGGAGGGGCGTTTCGGCAGCTGGAGCCACCACGCCGGCGCGGGTTTCTTCCTGCTCTCCAAAGTACTCATCTGCGGGGTGCGGATGTACCTGACGGCCATCGTGCTCCAGCTCGTGGTCTTCGGCCCGCTGGGCATCCCGTTCTGGGCCAACGTCGCCGCCACGATGCTCTGCGTGTGGCTCTACACCTTCCGCGGCGGGGTGCGCTCGCTGGTCTGGACCGATATGCTCCAGACCCTGGCGCTGATCGCGACCGTGGTGATCTGCACGGTCGTGATCGGGCGCACGATGGGACTGGACTTCGGGGGGATGTGCGGCAGCATCCGCGACAGCGGGATGTCCCGCATCTGGTTCCTGGACGACTGGCGGGACACGCGCTACTTCTGGAAGCAGTTCCTCGCGGGGATGTTCACCACCGTGGCGATGACCGGAATGGACCAGGACATGATGCAGAAGAACCTCTCCTGCAGGACCTTGCGTGAGAGCCAGCGCAATATGATGTGCTACGGGGCGGCCTTCATCCCCGTCAACCTGCTCTTCCTGGCCCTGGGCGTGCTGCTGTACCGCTTCGCCGCGCAGGCGGGCGTGGAATTCGCCCGCCCGGACGACCTCTTCCCGGCCGTCGCCTGCGGCACGGACGCCGCCGGGACCCCCTGGATGCCGCCCGTGGTGAGCCTGCTCTTCGTGCTGGGCCTCGCCGCCTCGGCCTTCAGCAGCTCCGGCTCCGCGCTCACCGCCCTCACCACCACCTTCACCCTGGACTTCCTGCACGCGGACCAGCGCCGGGACGAGGCGGGGCTGCTGCGCACCCGCCGCCGCGTCCACGCCCTCGCCGCCGTGGTCCTGGGCTTCGTGGTCCTGGGCTTCGGCGCCATCCGCAACGGGAGCGTGATCAACGCCATCTATACCGTCGCGGGCTACACCTACGGCCCCCTGCTGGGCCTGTTCTTCTTCGGAATCCTCACCCGGCGCCGCGTGCGCGACCGCTGGGTCCCCTTCATCTGCCTGCTCGCGCCGGTGCTCTGCTACGTACTCTCCACCCACAGCGAAGCCTGGCTGGGCGGCTACCGGATCGGGTTCGAGCTGCTGCTCATCAACGCTGCGCTCACCTGGCTGGGGCTGTGGCTGAGCGGGCTCGGCCTGCCGCCGGGTCCGGACGGACACGCCAGGGACTGACCTGCACGCCGCCCCCATTTTTTTGCTTCCCGGGACACAAAAACGGCTGTTTTTCTCCCCAATCTTTTATCTTTGTAGGTATCAAACCTTTGAAAATGAGAACTGCCACATTATTGTCAATCGTCGCTACTGCGACCCTGCTTCTCTCCTCCCCGGCCGACGCCTGCACCAACCTGATCGTCGGCAAGCGCGCCTCCGCCGACGGGAGCGTGATGTGTACCTACAACTGCGACAGCTTCGGCTTCCTGATGCCGCTCAGCTACTCCGCCCCCGGGCGCCACGCCCCGGGCGAGATGATCGCCCTGCGCGGTTACGGCCCCAACGCCACGCCGCGCTACATCGCCCAGGCCGACTACACCTACGGCGTAGTGGGCCTGATGAACGAGAACCAGGTCAGCATCGTCGAGACCACCTGGGGCGGGCGCAGCGGCCTGCGCGACCCGGAGGGGTACCTGGATTACTTCACCCTGATGGACCTCGCCCTGCAGCGCAGCACGACCGCCCGCGAGGCCATCGCCCAGATGCACAATCTCGTACAGGAGTACGGCTATGCCTCCACGGGCGAGTCCTTCGCCGTCTGTGACAAGGAAGAGGCCTGGATCATGGAGATGGTCGGCAAGGGTCCCGGCCGCAAGGGCGCCGTATGGGTGGCGCTGCGCGTGCCCGACGACGCCGTCTGCGCCTACGCCAACTCCAGCCGCATCCAGCAGTTCCCGCAGGCCCGCAAGGTCGACAAGAAACTCGGCTTCTGCGTCGTCGAGGGCGAGTGCATGTACGCCGCCGACGTCATCACCACGGCCCGCGAGCTGGGATTCTACTCCGGCACGGACGCCGACTTCAGCTTCCGCGAGGCCTACGGCCCGCTGGATTTCAGCGCCATCCGCTACTGCGAGGCGCGTGTGTGGAGCTTCTTCCGCCACCACACCGACCCGGCCAAGATGGACGCCTACCTGCCCTTCATCAACGGCCAGACCGAGGTCTGCGACCACCTGCCGCTCTGGATCGTGCCCGACAAGCCCATCTCCGTGCGCGAACTGATGAACGACATGCGCGACCACTATGAGGGCACGGCCCTGGACATGACCGCCGACCTGAGCGCCGGCCCCTGGGCATCCCCCTACCGCAACCAGCCCGTCAACTTCGAGAGCAGCGACGGCACGGCGATGTTCCGCGAGCGCCCGATCGGCTGCCAGCAGAGCGGGATGACGATGGTCTGCCAGATGCGTTCCTGGCTCCCCGACGCCGTGGGCGGCGTGACCTATTTCAACATGGACGACGCCACGATGGTCGCTTACGTACCCGCCTACTGCGGCATCAGCCGCATCCCGGCCCCCTTCCGCCGCGAGAACAACAACATCCGCGAGTTCAGCACCGAGAGCGCCTTCTGGATGAACAACTTCGTGGCGAATATGGTCTATCCGCGCTGGAGCGCGATGATCGGCGACCTGCGCGAAGCCCAGACGGAGCTCGAGGACTACTATGCCGAGGACCAGAAGGAGGTCGAGCAGCGCGCCGCGGCGATGACCCCCGGCGAGCGCACCGAATACCTCACCGCCAAGACCGAGGCCTACACGGACCGGATGATGACGCGCTGGGACAAGCTCGCCAAGCTCCTCATCGTCAAGCACAACGACCAGACGATGCAGCCCAGCGAGAACGGCGTGGTGGTGGCGGGCCGCCGGACCTCCCCAGCCTACGCCCCGGTCTTCGTCGACGCCGTCAAGGCGCAGACGGGCGACCGCTACGTGAACCCCGAGAAGAAGAAATAGCCAATATCGCAGTTATTTGCGCAGTGGCCGGATTATTTCGTATTTTTGCCGTATGAAAAAGCCACTCCTCTTCTTTGTGACGCTCTGTCTCGCCCTCCCCGCCCTCCGGGCGCAGGAAGCCCGTCCGGGCTGGTTCGCGCAGGCAGTCAGCTTCGCCAAGGACAAGCTGAGCGCGTCCGGCAAGATCTACGATACGACTTATGTGTGGAAGTTGGACGCCCCCTGGTCCGTCGCGTTGGACGCCGACCTGATCCGGACCGGGATGGAGACCCACAGCGACGTCTCCCTCCAGGGCTCCGGGGAGGCTCCGCCCACCCATATGACCGGCCACCTGCGCAACGACCGCTACCGGAAATTCGGCGGCGGACTGACCTGCGGCTCGCTCCAACTCATCTACACGACCGAGTTCGGCAAGCAGGGCGGTCCGCGCAACAAGTTCACCTACATCGCCTTCACGCCGGCCCGGTTCGGGGTGAGCCTCCAGTACTACACCACCCGCGACTTCCTCGACGGGACCGTCAGCGGCGGGTCGTATTCCTCTCCCGTGAACTTCTCGAGCCAGTACCCGGGAGAAATGCGCAACCTGGTGGCCGACGCCTTCTACTTCTTCAATCCCAGCCAGTTCTCGTATTCGGCCATCACGGGCCGCAACCGGATCCAGCGCCGCTCCGCCGGCAGCTTCCTGGTGCGCGCCGCCTACTCGCAGGGCGAGTTCCGCTACGACCTGCGCGACGCGCTCGTGCAGGAGTCCCGCGACCATATCGGCCGCTACCGCAACGGCGACTTCTCGCTCGGCGCCGGCTATTCCTACAACTGGGTCCCCCTGCACCGCGCCCCGGCCGGCCGGGGCGTCAAGGGCCTGCGCAACCTGACCGTCAACGCGACCTTCGTGCCGGCCCTGTCGGTCTACAACCACCTGCACTCCACCGTCTACGACGTCTCCGACCCCGACCACGTCACCGAAGGCAAGACCACCCGGGAGCACACCTTCGGCCTGCCCGGCGTCAGCATCGCCGCCCGGGCGGGGGCCAGTTTCTCCTGGGACCGCTTCATCCTCTGCGCGATCCTCACCTACAACCGCTCCGCTTTCCGCGGAATCAGCTCCGTCAACCTGGACGAGCAGACCCGCCAGCGCTACGAGACCAAGACCGGCGGGTCGTTCTACGGCCTGACCACGCGTCTCCAGTTCAATGTCCGATTCTGATATGCACACACATATGAAACGCACGTTATCCTTCCTTCTCGCCCTGCTGGCCGCCGGCGCCGTGACTTCCGCCAGGGAGGTCACCAAGGCCGCCCTGGGCGAGACCAAGTACGAGGTCCGCTACACGCAGGGAATCCTCAACACCAAGGTGGCCGACGCAACCATCTCCCTGGAGAACGACCAACTGGACGGGAAGGCCGTCCTGCACGCCCGCGCATCCATCCGCGCCATATCCATCTTCCGCCTGTTCATGAATGCGGAATACCTGGCAGACGCCTACCTCACCCCCGGCAGCCACGAGCCCGTCTACTATATCAATCCCATCAAGAAAGGCGGTCGCGAAGGCAAGTTCGAATGTACCTACGACAAGGCCTCCGGGACCATCACCACCCTCGTCGTCCGGCCGCCGGCAGCGCCCGAGCAGCAGACCCTTTCGCTGGACGGCCGCACGATGGACCTGCTCTCCCTGCTGGTATATATCCGTTTCACGGACATCCCGGACGGGAGTTCCCGCGCCATGCACCTGCTGATGGGCGGCAAGTCCGTCGCCGCCACACTCACCTGCGAGGGCGGCGACACGGAGCGCTTCCCCGGCATCGGGGCGAAACGCTTCCACGTCAAGATGAAGGACCGCGGCCTGATGGAGAATGGCAGCGGCAACGAGATCACCGTCTGGTGTTCTTCCGGGAGCGACTGCCGGATCCTCGGTCTGGAGACGGTCCTGGGCTCCTCCGGCACGATGAGCGTCTCCGTCCGCGAGTAATCCCCTACCGCGCCACGGCCGGCAGGCCGGGGTGGCCGCCGGGCGAGAGGGCCCGGACCGCGAAGTAGTAGTTGTCCTTGCTGAGCGGACAGCGGAACTCCGTCACGTCCGCCGGGACCCGGTCCGACAGGCCCAGGGGCAGGGCGGGGAGCCATTCGGCGCCGTCCGTCTCGCGGCAAAGGACCTGGTAGGACGCGGCACCCGGGACGGGGTCCCAGGTCAGGACCGTATTGTTGTCCAGTTCCCGGGCGTTCGCGATCCGGGCCGCCGCCGGACCGGCCGGGGCCTGGGCCAGGGACATCGCCGCGGCCAGGTTGACCCGGATGTTCCGCACCAGATAGGGGAAATCGACGTAGGCGGGCAGGTCGCCGTAGTCCACGCCATCCTCCGTCCGCACGTCCTGGTGGGTCCGCTCGTAATCCTCGCAGTATTCACACACGCGCACGGCCGTGAAGCCCTCGCGCTGGAAGGAGGAGTGGTCGCCGCCGCGGCCGTAGCGGTCCGCGCGGTAGTTGAGCACGACTTCCTGCTCCGGGACGTAGAGGGCGGCCATCTCCTTGATGTAGCGCGCCAGCTGGCGGGAATCCGTGTCCTCGCCGCTGCGGCTCTCGGAGAAGACGCGGACCTTGCGGTCCTCGCGCAGCTCCGTCCCGCTGGCGCGCACGTTCCCGATCATGTCGTTGTTGAGCACGGCCTGGACCGGCCAGCGCTCGGCGCGAGCTCGGGCAGCCAGGTGCCTGGACCCGTCCAGGCCCTGCTCCTCGCCGGAGACGAACAGGCACTTGACCGTCTGCTCCAGCGGGATGCCGGACAGGATGCGGACCGTCTCCAGCAGGCAGGCGAGCCCGCTGCCGTCGTCGTCGGCGCCCGGCGCGAAGGTCGTGGAGTCCATCACGTCCCGCACCCGCGTGTCGATGTGGGCCATCAGCAGGATCTCCCGCTCTCCGCGCGTGCCCGGGAGCGTGACCATCAGCTCGGGGACCTGCGTGATGCGGTCATAGCGGCCGCCGTTCTCCCCCACGGTATAGGACACCCGCTCGATGACCGGCTTCGGCCGGCCTGCCGGCGCGGTCCGGGCCCAGGCCTCGCAGCGCCCTGCCAGGTAGTCCACGGCCGCGCCGATCCCGCGCTCCGGGTCGGACTGGGCGCTGAGCGTGTGGCGGGTGTGGAGCGCCACAAGCTCATCGATATAGGTGCGCACGCTGTCGATGCTCACGGCGGCGAGCGCCCGGGCGATCACCGGATCCGCCCCCGCGGCCGGCGCGGCCTGGCGGGGCTGGCAGGAGCTGTACAGGCACACGGCGGCCGCAACCACCGGCAAACAAGATAGGATCCTTTTCATACTGACTGGGTTTTTCTGTCCAAAGATAATAAAAAAGAGACGCCCTCCTCCCGGAGAGCGTCTGCTTTCGTGCACTGGCAGATTACTTCACATTGATGGGAACGATGAAGGTATAGCCCACATTGACGAAGTGCGTGTACACATATACCTTCCACGCACCGGCCTTGTTCAGGTCGATCGAGAAGAATGTCTTCTCTTCGCCGGAATCAAATCCGAAATGACATCCCACAGCAGCACTGATACTGGCACCATCAAAGGTAACCTTTTTGGCGTCAATCTTTGCCGTGTTGATGAAGTCATGCGCAACATCTGCAAGGTAATACTTGGAATAGTAAGACTTGTGTTTGTTGTACAATGCCGTGAGGGGAGCGATGTCGACCGAGATATCACCGACCTTCGCTTCGACGGGATCCAGTTCGATCACGGTATCGGCGGGACGGGCCTTGACGATGTAGTTGAACTCCCCGATATAAGTAATGTCCTCTACGGGATCGTATATCTGAAGGGAGTGCAAATAGGTGGAATCACTAACCCCATACTCTGCGGCGGAACAGAGAGTCACATCGATGGCTTTCTCGTCATTGATATGCGTCGAAATTACACCATAACCATCAAAATAATCAGCACCGGAGACAACGTTCCAAGAATGATCCTTTCTCACCGCCCCACCTATGAGCTTACTGCGGTCTCCGTCAACCCAAATCTTGGAAACGAGTGTGTCCTTAATATCCTTATAGAATGCGTAATCCCATTTGATTTTTATGTCTTCGAAGGGCGTAAGTTTCATTCTGACGATTTTCTTGTCCACGTGGATATTGTAGAACGGGCTGGAGATGGATGCCCCTGTGGCGTTGATAACCAGCGCGGCGGAATAGCTTTTAGCCTGATCCGCTGCCGAAAGCGTGTTGAAGTTGCTGTTCACGGATACGTCCACCCAACCTTTGTCGGCATTCTCCGCGTTGAGTTTGACATCCGTCACCGTTAATTTGAGGGGGACCTCGCCGCCCGCGCGGGTGGCGACGGTCTTGACATCGAGGCTGAAGGAAGCGGGGGACTCGGCGAACGCTTCCACAACGGCCTGGGCGGCATCCGTCGGCATGACCTTGAACGTGTTGACTTCCGCTCCGCTGCCATATATGGACATCTTGCCGTCATCAAATGCCGGCACCAGTACGATGCTCTGGACGCGGGAGATTATCTCCTCAAAAATATCATTGAGCTGGTCGACCAACGACTTGATTACTTGATCGGTATAATCCATGGCATCTTGGAGCGCCAACATGTCACCGTCATCAATGTAGCCCTGGAGGCCATCGATATAATCGCCCTTATACCCATCGGCAAACTTTATGAGTTTCCAGATTTTGTCAACCTGTTCGAAATACCCGGCGGCAGCCTTTTCGAGCACGTCCAGACGACCGGTACCTTCCGTGTTGGTAATCTGGGCGAGCTGTCCATGGAGCACGAAAATCTGGTCGTCGATGTACTGCTGCACAGTCTTGTCGCCCCATTCACCTTTGAGCAAGTCCTCGAGCGACTTGAAACGCCCGTCCAATTCCGTCTTCAGTTCGTCGAGCTTGTCCAGCGTGACCACGGTGGCGGTGAACGTGTTGAAGGTGCTGGTGAGGACATAATCGTCCAGCTTCGCGGCGAGGGCGTCGATGTAGTCCTTGATGGTCGTGTCCTCCGGGAAACCGCCCGTCAGCGCCACGAGATTCGTGATGGCTTTCTGGAGAAGGCCGATGGTAAAGGCGGTCGCCTCCTTGTACTCATCGAAGGTCAGCTTGTCCAGCTTCTTGTTCTGGAGGTTCTCGATGTCCTTCTTGATCTGATCGAGGACGCCGCCCTCCTTGGTCAGGTCCTCGATGGCCTTCTCAGCCGTGGTGAGACGGCCCTCGAGGCGCGCAATCTCCCCGTCGATGTATTCCTGCACGGTCGCGTACTTCACGCCCGCAGCCGTCCAGTCGCCCGCCGTCAGGGCGGCAAGGTCCTTCAGCAGGCCGGCGACCTGGTTCACGAAGTCCTTGTCGGCGTACTTCAGGCCCGCCAGGACCGTCTGGGCGTTGGCCACGGATGCCTGGAAAGCCTCGTAGGTGCTCTTGTCGAGCTTCGCGTCCAGCAGGGCGGTGATTTCACCCCGCAGGCCCTGCATGTCCGCATTGTGGTTCGCGATCGTCTCGTAGGTCGTCGCGAGGGTGGTCTGGAGGGCGCCCAGCTGGCTATCCAGCGAGGCGACCCTGCCGGGCAGCTCGGAATACTTTTCGTCCACGCTCTTGATGTCGGCACCGATGTCGGTGCAGGCGGTGGCGAGCAGGGACGCTCCCGCAATGAGCGCCGCTGCGAATCTGAAGAATCGTATTTTCATGGTGTAGTGGTTTTTGTTTGTCATTTGCTATTCTACGGAGATGATGACGACGCGGTTGAGGTCGTTCTCGGCGAACGGCTGGACCTTGTCGCCGTTGCCTTCGACGGCGATGATGCGGGACGCGGCGATGCCCTTGCCCACGAGGAAGTCCTTGACCGCGGCGGCGCGCTTGTCGGAGAGTTTCTGGTTGTAGCTGTGGGTGCCCGTACCCTTGTCGGCGTAGCCTTCGATGGCGATCCGCACGCCCGGGTTGGCCTTCAGCCAGTCGATGTAGCGATCGAACTTTCCGGCCTCCTCGCTGGAGATCTCGGCGGAGTTGATGGTGAAGAAGGTGTTGCGCTGGCGCATCTCCGCGGCCAGGCGCTCCGCCTCCGCACGCTCTCGTGCGGCACGTTCCGCAGCCAAGCGCTCGGCTTCCGCCCGCTCCCGCGCGGCGCGCTCCGCGGCCAGCCGCTCCGCC
>JAEEGL010649078.1_pt1 | contig 12251 bp, 6 predicted proteins | sample 9134231 | NCBI WGS metagenome assembly JAEEGL01 (sample SAMN16246548, study PRJNA631951) | gut metagenome | biome: gut microbiome; feature: rumen; material: fiber-attached | host: Bos | place: Iran: Karaj | collected 2018-10
CCACTTGTCGAATTCCGGATCCTTGTATGCCGGGGTCCAGACGTCGTGCTCGGCGTCGGGGAAGAGGGAGAGACGGATCTTCCTGCCCCCCTGCTCCTCGATCGCGCGGCAGATATCGATACTCCACGCCGGGCGGACCGTCGGATCCTCTTCGCCGTGAAACGCCCAGATCGGGATGTCGAGAAGCCGGGGCGCCCACTCGGCCTCGCACCCGCCGGCGATCGGCGCGGCGGCGGCGTAAAGGTCCGGGTCCTTCAGAAGCGCGTCCCAGGTGCCGAACCCGCCCATCGACAGACCGGTCAGGTAGACGCGGTCCGGGTCGACCGGATATTCGGCGATCAGATGCTCGACCAGCGGGCGCATATCCATTTCGATCCACCGTCTCTTCACGGGACAGACGGGAGTCACGGTGATGAACGGCCAGGTTTCCTTTTCCTTCATGATCCGGCGCGGAAGACCCGCCTTCAGTGCGGCTTCGTTTTTGCCCCGTTCTTCGGACCCGTGCAGAAAGATGATGAGCGGGTACCCGTCCTCGGTCTTTTCGGCATCGCAGACCGGCAGATAAACCCAGTAGGGCAGTTCAAAGTCGGTCTTGAACTCGGCGTCGGTCTCGAACGCCAGCGGTTTCGCGTAGGAAAGAGTGATCGAACAGAGAACCTGCTCTCCGGGCGTCGGGGACTCCGCCTCTTCGGCGGAAACCGGAACCGAACGGAAGAGAACAGCGCAGAGGAGCGCGCAGAGAATCTTTTTCAGCATCGGAATGACTCCTTGAAGAACTGAGGATGAAACAAATATCACGGGTTTCCCCGATTGTAACCGGACGGCCGGACGATTTCAACCGTCCGGCAATTCTTCCCGTCCGGGAACTTGCGCGCTTTCCCCGCGTGGTATAGAATCAGGGTACCGTGAAAGGGGCTTTCGGAACCGCCCCGTTTCCCGCTTGGTGAACACAACCGCCTTTCGAAAAGAGTGACCGCCGCGCCGCGGCGGAAACCGCAGGAAAAGTCATGCCTCAGCAGAAACTTGACGTCTATCGGGACTGGCTGAAAATCTCAGCGACGAACCGCCCTCTGAACTTCTATCAGATTCTCAAACTCAAACCGTTCGAAGACGACACCGCGGTGATCCGCGACCACTATCGGAAACTGAACGCGTATATCCGCAGATTCGCCACCGGCGACTACATCGACGAGTCGCAGGAGCTCCTCAACGAGCTGGCCAAGGCGATGCTCTGTCTGACCGACAAGGAGCGGAAGGCGGAATACGACGAGTCGCTCGGCCGCAAACCGGACGCCGCGGCGGCCGCGCAGCCGGCCCGCTCGTTCGGCGAGATTCTGGTTCGGAACCGGATCGTCACTCCCGAAAACCTGAAAAAGGCGAAAAGTTACGCCGAAGCGGTCGGCCTGGACCTCCACATGGCGATCATTCAGCAGAGGCTCGCGCCGCAGGAACAGGTCATGCTGGCGTTCGCCGAGTCGGAAGGACTTCCGTTCATCGACCTGCGCGAGATCCCGGTCGACGAGTATTACGCGCCGCAGATCGACCCGAACATGGCGCGTTCCCATTCGTTCGTCCCGGTCATGGCCGATATGGGGCGTCTGATTCTCGCCTCGCCGGTCCCCCTTTCGCTCGATGTGGAAGAGCAGCTCCGGGTGCTGTTCGACATGCCGATCCGCAGCGCGATCTGCACTCCCGCGCAGGTAAACGCCGCGATCGCCAAATACTACCCCCGCGACGCGGTTCAGCAGGTCGTACGCCCCGCGGCAAAAGAAACCGGGAAGAAGGGGAAAGAGGAAAGCGCCGAGCCCAAAACGGTCAAAGTCAAAAAGAACCGCCCCGCCGTCCCGCCGCTCTCCGCGCAGGGAAAAAAGAACCGTCTTCTGATCACCGTCATGGCGTTCTGTTTCAGCATGATGCTCGGGTTCCTGGGCAGGGGCCTTCTCGACTCGAATTCGACGACCGTCGAGCGTCTCATTCCGGCACTCATCCTGGCCGCCGTCGCCGCCCCGGCCGCCTGGCTGATCGGCACAAAAATCGGCGAACGGGAAGACGATTAGCCCTCATCAAGACACAGGACAGGTTTTCCGCGCTTAGGCGCGGAAAACCGAGCGCCCTTTCCCCGGTTTCCTCGGGGGAAAGGGCGCGTTTTTTTGGGGGAGCGGGTGAATATCCCGCTCTCCCCGGCAAACAGGCACATTATCTGCTTCCTAAAAAGGTGTGGGCGGATCGAATTGAACCACAGCAGGGGACACCGCGAAAAGCGGACGCGGGATATGTCTTGAGACACAGCCGTTTGGCAGGACTCTTTGCCGCGTTCCGCTTCTCCGCTCTCCTTGCGTCCGGCACGGCAAAATAATAAAATACGGCTGTCCGAATATCAGACTGCCCCGCAAGCCGTTTCAGAAGTCAAAGGAACCGCCCGATGAAAACCCGCCGTTCAGACTCGCCTCTGTTTACAATCCGTTCCCTATTCATCTTCTGCGCCGTTGCGGCCGCGCTTCTCCCTGCATCGCCGTACGCAGGCGCGAAGGGGGCAAAACCGGAAGGGGATGCCGCCGAACTTTCCTCCGAGGAGATCATCTGGAACTACCTCTATGAACGGATCGGCAACCCGTACGGAACCGCCGGGCTGATGGGGAACCTTTACGCCGAATCGACCCTCCATTCGAACAACCTTCAGAATTCGTATGAGAGAAAACTCGGCATGACCGACGACGAGTATACCGACGCGGTCGACAGTGGCGCCTATGACAACTTCGTCCGCGACGCCGCAGGGTACGGTCTGGCGCAATGGACCTTCTGGTCCCGGAAAGAGGCGCTGCTGAAATTCGCGCGGCAGCGGGGCGTGTCGATCGGCGATCTCGAAATGCAGCTCGACTATCTTTGGTATGAACTGAGCGAAAAATACCCGCCGCTGGCCAAGGGGCTCCGCGAAGCCTCATCGGTCCGCGAGGCGTCGGACCTGATACTCCTCAAATACGAACGGCCCGCAAATCAGGGGGAAGAGGCGCAGAAACGCCGTGCCTCGTTCGGGCAGCGGTACTACGAAAAGTACGCGGAATGACCGGCGGCCGGCGTGGCCCCCTTGCCGCGGCCGCTTACTGACCGCCCGGCACGATTCCCGAAACGGTTTCGGACAGCCGCAGAGTAAAAGTTTGCCGCGGTAAGAAAAGGCGCCGGCGTCGGAGTTCCGTCACCGGTATCTTTTCTTTCCCCGATTGGTTCTCCTGTTCCCCTCTCGGTTCCCTCCGATGACTTCTTCCCTTCATCTTCCACCTTTTCCGCCGAAATTTTCTCCTAACCGGCCGAACCGTCTCCTGAAACCTGCAAAAAACATAACAAAACAGGAATGAGGTTTTCTGTGATTTCGAAAAATAACCAAAAGGGAAAAGACACGGAGCTGACTCTTTCTCTTTGCCCATTTTAAACGACATTCTGCGCTTCCGTCACTTTTTTTATTTTTTTCTCTTTTTGCCCCGAAAATCGCTTGCGGAATCCGGCATCTGTGCAAGAATAGCGGTTACCGCAAAAAATCGATAAGGCATCCCATGGCAGTCTCACTCTCTGCCATGCGGCACACCGGAAGGAAGAGTCCCGGTTCCGGCACACGGAATGTGCCCCTGTTCAGCAAACATTCCCCCATTTTATATAAGGAGTTGGTTATCCATGGACAATCACGAAGAATTTGATGCGATCATGAAGGAGATCATCGACGGCTTGACGGGAAACCCGATCCGGGATATCGCGTATCTCCGGAAAAAAAGCAGGGAGTACCATAACCACAAACTGGGCCGGGCCATCTCCTCGGCGTGCTGCGAACTCGCCCTGTCGTGCGCGCCGAAACAGGTGAGGGAGAGGATGCTCCACAGCATCGAGGAACGTGTCGACAGTATCGGCGCCGACCTCGAAAGGGCGAGTTTCCTTGTATTCCACGACAGGTTTGACAAGGCGCTGGAACTGGTCGAAGAGGTTGAAATGCGGATCTGTTCCGGGAAGCACCAGGACAGCGAAACCGAGGAATACCGCTGGTTCAGCGAAACCTTCGAAGAATCCCTCTATCATCGGATCTACAAACCGACGGCCGATATTGTCGATGTCGGCCTGTTCTTTCCCTGGGCCTACCAGCTCCACGGATCGATCCTGGCGGAAACGGGCGATCTTGAAAACGCCCGCGTGATGCTGAAAAAGGCGCTCTATTACAACCCCGTCGACTTTGACCTGAACGCCAAATACATCGAAACCTTCAAAGAGGATCAGCACTCCGACACGTTTTTTGAGACGACGGTCGACGCGTTCAAGATCGCGTTCCGCCCCGAACACCTGGCGCGGTGCTACTGGAATCTCGGCCGCTGTTTCCGGACCAAGGGACTCCACGAGGCGGCGAACGTCTGCTATTATCTGAGTCTGCGGTACAAGCCGGCGGCCAAGGCGCGGTCGGCGCTCTTCGAGATCGAACGCGAAACCGGAACCTTTTTCCGGGAACCGGCCGAAGAGCGGATTGCCGAAATCGCCGCGCAGTACGGGTTTCCGACCGGACCGGACGCCGGCATTCTGGATCTGGCGAACCGGTCCGCCCGCTTCTTCCTGGCCAGACGCCAGTACGAAGACGCTCTCTACTTCCTGCAGATCGAGTTCGGGCTGACCGAAAGCGACGAGACCGAAGCGCTCATCGACAAAGCCGAAGCGGAACTGCTGGAGAAGTGCCGGCAGGAGGAAAACGAAGCGGAAGACACCCAGGACGGAGAAGAAGAAGAGGACTGACCAGGCGGAATTCGGGCGCGGCGGAAACGCCGCGCCCCGGGGGGAAACATTCCGGCCGGACACGGCTCAGAACTTCTTTTCCCCTTTGAGGATATACATCTTGTCGGCGTTCGGTTCGATCTCTTTCTTTACGACGGTCTCTTCCCACTTGTCGGGGTCGATCTCCTCGAGGGAGATGGAGATCGCCTCCTGGGGGCATCCCCAGATTTCAAGAAGCGCCTGGTTGATCTTCTCGACGAGCTTTTTGCGGATTTCCGGGGTCTTCGGTTTTCCCTTGATGGCGACGTAGGGCATGGGGTTTCTCCTTTGCTGAATCGGTTAACGGTGAGCTGCCCGATCCTTTCGGACCGGATTGTCACCAGTATACCGGAAACGGGAAACGTTTTCATCCGAACGGGTCCGATTTTGTCCGTTTTCCGCCGGTCCCCCCGGTTTCCTTACACCGGGGCGCCGCCCCTGTGGCGGCCGGCGGCGGCGTCAGGTAAAATAGAACGGTTGTCCGGCTCCCCTTCCCTCCCAGCCCCGGAAAGGTTCATTCATGCGGTGTCTTCCCCGAAACATTGTCCGCTACGCGCTCTTTCTGACGCTGGCGCTTTTGATGCGGTTCGCCGGGACCGCCGCCGCGCAGACCCCTTCGGCCGCTTTCAGCGTCGATACCGCCGAAATCTCCGCCGGGCCGATCGGCAACCGTGCGGGCTGCGTCAATGTGTGGCGGTGCCAGACCCTCTCGCCCCCCACCGGGCAGGACCGTGCCGACGGCGCTGATCTGACGCCGTTCGTCGAATGGGTCGAGTTCATGCAGGCGACCGGAAGCTCCCCTGACCGCGACCTGTTTCAGGACCCGAACAATGCCGCGGTCCTGGACGACTACGACTTCGCGCCCCTTCTGAACGCCTGCGCCGCAGTCCTTTCGCTCGGCGCCCGGCCGCACATCAAGCTGAGCGTGCCGACGAAATATTCCTCGAACCGGAATCTGGGCGACTTCAAAACGAACGTCTTTCCGCCGGACGACTACGAAGTGTACGGCGCCTTCGTCCGCGCGCTGGCGCGGGCCCTCGCCGAACGGTTCGGGCTCGACGAGGTGCGCCGGTGGCGGTTCGGCGTTCTGACCGAATTCGAGAATCCCGGCTGGTTCCGGGCGGAAAGCGGCACCCCCGAAGACTCGCGCGAGGCGTATTTCAAACTCTACGACTACTCCGCCGACGCGCTCTGCGCCGAACTCGGGCCGGACATCTGCATCGGCGCGCACGCGATGGCGTGCAGCGAGGGGCTCTGGGACGAACGGGATCTCCTGGACCACTGCGCGTCGGGTGTCAATTACAAAACGGGCAAGACCGGTTCGCCGATCTCGTACATGGCCGTTTCGTTCTACGACAAAAAGCCCGGTGAGCCGAACGGGGTTCCGCTGGCCGAAGTGGTCGGGCGTCTCCGCGCCCGCGCGGAAGAGGTCGGGCTCGGCAGTCTGTTCTACGGCGTGGACGAGGGACGGATTCTCTACGGGCTTCATTCCGGCGCGGCGGCGGACGACCTGCTTCAGCGGGCGGTCGGACGGACGTATCAGGCGGCGTACGACGCGCGGCTTTTCAGGCAGATGCTCGATGCCGATATCGGCTACTTCTGCTCGTGGAGCTATTCCACCGGCGGGCTCTATCACGGAATACCGACCCCGAGTTATTACGTCGCGCGGCTCTTTTCGGAGTTCCGCAGTTCCCGTCGGGTTCAAGTCGGACGGGAAGAGGGCGCGGCGGTGCCGGAAGGGACCGAACTTGACGCGGTCGCGGGATTCGAGCCGGAGACGAAAACGCTCCGCGTGATGCTCTACAACTTCAAAGACGATTACGATTATGACGGCGGGGCGCGGGCGCGGCTCGCCGTGACGGCAGGCGAGTTCGCCGGAAAAAGAGTGCGCGTGACGAAACGGGTGATCGACGACCGCGTCAACTTCTTCCCCGAATGGGAGAAGGACCGCCGGCGTCTCGGAATCGGTGACGGCAGCTTTACATGGTCCCCCGACGATCCGGGGCTCGATTCGACCCTGACGCTCCGCGATCCGGAGGCGCGTAAGATATACAAAGAGGAGCTGCGCCCCAAATACGCGAAGACGGCCCGGCTCGTCCCGGAAGAGGAGACGGCCGGCGTGCCGCAGGACGGGACGCTGGTTCTGGAAACCGAGCTCGGCCCCCAGGCGGTAGTCTTTTATGAGATAACGGCGGCGGAAGAATAAACGGCCCGCATCGCCGTCCCGCCGCGGCAAGACGGAAACTACTTCAGTTTTTTCCCGCTCCCCGGGAAGATCGACCAGACCGCTTTCTTGATGCCGGGGAAACTGTCGCGGCGGATCGACGCGTCGGAAAGGGGGCCTTCCACCTTGATCTGCGCGATCTGGTCTCCTGCCGACCCCAGGACGTCGGAAACGAGCGGCAGCTGGTCGCGCACCTGACCGAACCGAGAACTGAGGGTCAGATCGATCTGAGGCTGGTCCCCTTCCAGGGTCAGGTAGCCGTCCCCGAAAAGGGTGACCGAGGAGCCTTCCAGAAGGACGCGGTCGAGTTTGAGCTTCGTCCCGTAAATCTGATAATCGACGAACGCCGTGTTAAATCCGCTGCTGTCGCTCTCGTTGATGCTGAACGACTTCAGAATCTGAAGCATCAGCGGAAGCTGGTAGAGCGAGGCGTTCTTGATCGCCAGTCCGCCGCTCCCCTTGGCGGTATCCCAGTTTTTTCCCTCCCCCTGCACGTTGGCGAAAAGGGAAACCTGTCCCGGAAGGATTTCGGCGTGCTCGTCCAGGTCGCGGACCGCTTCGTCCAGATTCCCGTCCTGCAGGCGGAACTCCATCCGGTACGCCTGCGACGGGGAAGGCGTGATGCTCCCGCTCAGCGTCGCGGCGCCGTGAAAGACCGACGCGGAGATCGGCCGGCGGGGAACCGCCGTATAGACGTCCCCTTCCCGACCGGTCACATCGGCCGTTCCGGCGGCGGTCAGCTCGCGCAGCAGGGGACGGCGGAAAAGATCCTGTTCCCGCGGCAGGGGAACCGCGGCGCCCAAAAGGATATCCTTCCCGTCGAAGGAGACCGGACCGCGCACCTGCGACGCCTGAACACCGCCGACGAAAAGGCTGTCGAGATCCAGATAGCCGTAGAGCGCGGCGTCCTCGCCGCAGGCGTAACCGCAGACGGCGACCTTGCCGCTGATATCGGTGATCGGTTTGCCGCACTCGATCCCGTTGCGGAAGAGGACCAGTTCACTGTTCCACGCGAACTCGATCGGCGCGCCGGCGCCGGCGGCATGCCACTGCATCGCACCGGTCATATTGAATGAGCCGCTCAGCGCCAGTTCCTCAAAGACGGGATAGAGACGCTCCGGAATCGCGCTTTGGAGCGAATGGTCGAGCTGAATCTGATCGATCGCAAACGGGGCGACCCGGACGGTGCAGGCGCCTTCTTCCCCGATTTCGGCACGGACCGCGGCCGAGACGGTGGTGATTCCGTTCTCGCCGCGCAGATTGTCGATTGTAATAAGGCCGTCGCTGTAATGAATCTCCCCCTCCAGGTTCGTCAGTTCATACGGAAAATGCTCCGGCTTGAAGAGGGTTTCGTCCGGACGCACGGTCCCGTCGGCTTTCAGATCGAGCCGGTCCTCTTCCGGGATATACGTCATCTGAATATCGGCGTCGGCGGCGCCGCGCAGATGAAGCTTTTCGACCAGTTCGCGTTGCTGCGGATCGATCAGGGCGGCGGTGAACTCTTCGCCGAGCGGAAACCGTTCGGCATGCACCCGCATCGAAAACCGCGGCATTTTGCCGGTCACACCGGCTGTCCCTTCGGCGGTGAAAAGAGCCGCGCCGCTCTTGCCGCGCAGATCGTCGAACCGCCAGTCGCCGTTTTCGCAGGTGATATGCCCGGTGATTCCGGTAACCGGCATCGGAAAGAGGTCATAAGCGATCGACGCCTCGTCAAGTTCGATATCGATCTGCAGTTCGTCGGGATCAGTGCCTTGCTGTTTCAGTTCGGCCACCGCGCTCAGATACCCGCCCGGCCGGAGCGACTCGATCACATCGCGGTAGTCATCGTTCATCGAACTGATCAGCCTCGCGTCGATCGGCAGACGCTCGGCGTCGAGACGGACGATCCCCTGCCGGTCGTCAATGTTCGGGTATTCCCCCGAAAGGCGAAGGCGGCGCGTCTCCCCTTCCGACTTGAAAAGGAAACGGAGCCGCCCGGCTTCGTCCAGCTGCAGATTCCCCGAAAGGGGGTCCGGTTTAAACGGAAAGACCTGGTGCGAAAGCGCCAGGTCTTTGCAGCTGACCGAAAGGGTGGGGCGGGCTATTGTCTTATCGACACCGTGCAGCGCCAGGTTGATCTTGGCGGTCCCGGCAAAGGTCAGGTCGGCGAGCGTGCCGAGCCGCTCGCGCCCGGCGCCGTGTGGCAGGAGCGAGAGGACCGACTGATCGATCGGAAGCTCCTCGAACTGCGCGCGCATCTGCCAGGCGAACGGTTTTCCCTCGCCGGAAAACTCGGCCAGGATCACCGCGGGCCCGCTCCGCGCGGTAAGCCGGTCGATCTCGGCGTGAGTCGGGTCGAACCGGAAATGCGCGTAAAGATCCGAAATCGGATGGCTTAAAAGAGGGGTCGTCATGCTCCCCTGAAAGAGGTTCCCGTCGACCTTGTAATTCAGCCCCCGTTCGGCGCTCCACTCGATGGTGAACGCGAAGGAGGTCCTCCCGGTAAACGACTGCACCTTGTCTTTGACCGCCGAAAGATCGACCAGGGGCGAAAGAACCCGCTGGCCGAGTTCGAGCGCGTCGACCCGGCCAGTAATCGTGACGGCCGAAAAATCGGGCGCGGCGTTCCCGTCGAACGTCACTCCCTTGACAAGGCTGTTTTCACACGTGCCGCGGATCTGCCAGCGGGTCGGATCGGCCGGTGCGGGCTGCGCCGCCGGCGCGGCGTCCCGCGCGGCGGAAGAGGATTTCGAATCCTGGTTCAGCACGTCGCCGATCAGCGAAAGGGCGGCGAACCCGTCGGCCAAGGGGTCCTCGCCGAACCGATGGTTCGCGATCCGCGACAGGGTACTCTGCTGCGGCGCGTTTTGCTGCGGCGGAGTATTCTGCGCCGCCGTATTCCACGTTTGGGGATTCTGTCCCGGCACGGTTCCCGGGGCGGCCTGACCCGGTTCCGCGGGCGGAATCAGAACCGCGTCGATCCCCGAATAGACCATCTTGTGCGGCTGGCCGTCGCTCCCCTTCGTCGGAAGGAAGACCTCGACGCTCGCGCCGCGGATATCGACCGGGACATACGGAACCTCAATCGGCTCTCCCCCTTTGGAAAGCGCCGCCATCGCCGCCATGGTCCGCTCGTTGACGGCGATCGTCGGCCGGGTGATCAGAATATGGCGCGGAGTAAACTTCTTCTGCAGAAGCGCCGAAATCGACAGAGGAACCTCAACCCGGATCTCTTCCGCCCCGAAAAGCGGAGTCTCGGAAAACCCGCCCTGCGCCGGCAGAGCCACATTAAGGCGGCTGACCGCCACCCCGCCCGACTCGAGCCGGAGCGCGCCGATGTCGATTCGGAATTCCGGGAACCGTTTGGCGAGTTCCCCGCGCAGGAAATGGCAGGCGACCTCGTTCTTCTTCCAGCAGAGAACGGCGACGACGCAGAGGACCGGAACCAGCAGCGTGGTCAGGCACCCGAACATCGACGACTTCTTCTTCGGTTTCGGCTTGGTTTTCTGTTGCTGTTTGCTCAATGGATACCGCCCGATTCCGGTAAGCCGGCTTAACGCCGAACCCCTTGTTAAAAATCTCCCCGCCGCGTAGAATGAGGACGGGGAGGCAGGTCGGGGGATCATACCAAATTGCGTCGAAGAGAGTCAATATCTAATAGGAAAGAAAGGCCGAAAATGACCGTGAGCGAACTGGCGGGAAAACCGGCGCCGAAAGAGATTCTGATCGATCCGGATCAGCTCCGGCGGGATTATTTCGAAAAAAAGCCTGACCCGGCGGTTAAGAGCCAGCGGGTCCGGTTCGGAACCGGCGGGCATCGGGGCACCCCTCTTCTGGGAACCTTTACCGAGTCGCATATCCGCGCCATCGTTCAGGCGGTCGCCGAATACCGCCGCGGGGCGGGGTATACCGGTCCCCTCTTTTTGGGGCGCGACACCCACGCGATCTCCGAAACCGCTCACGCGACCGCCCTTTCGGTTCTGGCGGGGAACGGCGTTCCGGTCATCTACCAAAAGGAAAACGGCGTCACGCCGACCCCGGCGGTCTCGCGGGCGATCCTTGCCTGGAACCGGACGCACGAATCGAAAGCCGACGGTCTGATCATCACCCCGTCGCACAACCCGCCGTCCGACGGCGGGATCAAGTACAACACCTCTAACGGCGGGGGCGCCGACGTCGATATCACCTCGAAAATCGAGGCGCGGGCGAATGAAATCCTCGAAGCGGCCGGCGCGGGAGTCAGCGCGCTGTCCGAACCGGAACTGGCCGGCGCCGAAGGACTGACCGCCATTGATTTCGCCGAAGATTACGTCGCGGATCTCGAAAATATCATCGACTTTGAGGTGATACGCCGCGCGAAGATCCGAATCGGAGTCGATCCCCTGGGGGGCGCGGCGCTCCGCTACTGGAAACCGATCGCCGACCGTTACGGGATCGACCTGACCGTTGTCAATGACTCGCTCGACCCGACCTTCTCGTTCATGACCTGCGACCGGGACGGCAAGATCCGGATGGACTGTTCCAGCCCCTGGTCGATGACCCGTCTGATCGGTCTGAAAGACCGGTTCGACGTCGCGTTCGCGAACGACCCCGACTCGGACCGGCACGGGATCGTCGTTCCGTCGGTCGGTCTGATGAACCCGAACCATTTTCTGGCGGTCGCGGTAAAATACCTCGTCGAGACACGCGGCGGCTGGCCCGGGGAGGCGGGAATCGGAAAGACCCTCGTCTCCAGCGGAATGATCGACCGTGTTGCGGCGGCGGCCGGCCGGCGCCTGGTCGAAGTTCCGGTCGGGTTCAAGTGGTTCGTGCCGGGCCTGTTCGACGGCTCCCTCCTTTTCGGCGGGGAAGAGAGCGCCGGCGCGAGTTTTCTCCGGTTCGACGGCGGTGTCTGGACCACCGACAAGGACGGCCTGATCATGGGGCTTCTGGCGGCGGAAATCCTCGCGCGGACCGGAAAAGACCCGGGGATCCATTACCGGGAGCTGACCGGAATGTACGGCAATCCGGTCTACGCGCGGAACGACACCCCCGCAACCCTCGAAATGAAAGAGGCGTTTTCCCGTCTCTCTCCCGATAACGTCGCCGAAAAGACGCTCGCCGGCGAGGCGATCACCGCGATCCTGACACACGCGCCCGGGAACGGCGCGCCGATCGGCGGGCTGAAAGTCGCAACCGAAAACGGCTGGTTCGCCGCACGGCCGAGCGGAACGGAAAACATCTACAAGATCTACGCCGAATCGTTCCTGGGAGAGGATCACCTCCGCCG
>JAEEGL011848394.1_pt1 | contig 12251 bp, 8 predicted proteins | sample 9134231 | NCBI WGS metagenome assembly JAEEGL01 (sample SAMN16246548, study PRJNA631951) | gut metagenome | biome: gut microbiome; feature: rumen; material: fiber-attached | host: Bos | place: Iran: Karaj | collected 2018-10
CGAAGGGTTGTAGGTTCGAGCCCTACCTGGGGAGCCAAAGAAGCCTGATCAAATGATCAGGCTTTTTTGTGCTCCCCAGGCAAATCGTAACAGAAGTTACGATTTGGGCGTACTTCGTCCGCCATAGGGCTGCGCCCGCTCCGCAATCTCAGTCAGCGCAGCGGGTATCGCTGACGCTTCAACCCGCTGCTTGCTTCGATTGAGGAACTCACCTCGTTTTCGCCTTCGGCGAATGCCCCACCGGGGCACCACTCGGATCGTTCCCCGCAACCTCAATCGTCGCAGGCCCGCCTTGGGGCGGCGGTCCTGCTCGTTTCGAATGAGGAGCCTCGGGTCGCTTCCGCCTGCGGCGGACAGCACACAGTGCTGACGCTTCCCTCGCTCCCCTGGGGAGCACAAAGGCCAAATCGAAAGATCAGGTCTTTTTTGTGCTCCCCAGTCAAGTCGTAACAGAAGTTACGATTTGGGCGTACTTCGTCCGCCATAGGGCTGCGCCCATTTCGCATTCTCAATTGCCGTTTCAACAGCGCTGATGAGATTGACGACCGGAAAGGCGCCGTAGTATAATATGACTGCCTGACAGAGAACAACTGTACAGAGAACAAAAGTGCCGGTATCGGACAGGCTGACTATACCAGAACGGAGGAAATGCAGGATGTTTAAGAAAAAGGAAACCATGGCGGAGCTGGTGAAGACCACCCAGGCGAAGGAAGAGCTGGAAAGCCAGCTGAAGAGCGCCGGCGAAAAGATCGCGAAACTGGAGAAGGAACTGACCGCCGCAAAGGAAAAGATCGGGGAACTGGAGGACAAACTGGAGAACAGGGACCTGAAGGCGCTGGAGGATAAAGCCAAGCAGTCCGCCGCCCAGTTTGAGGGACTGAAGAAGCTGTATCTCGGAAAGATCCGCGAGTTCGATCATTCCCGGGAAAGCCGGGAGGAGGAATTTGAGAAGGACGCGTCCCTCAAGCGCTACAACCTGGAAGAGGAAATCCGGGTGAACCGCGAGGAAAACCAGGAACTGGTCAGCAATACAGTGAAGGACTTCGCCGGAAGCTACCTGTATTATATGGACCAGATCCGGATGATGATGGACGCGCTGAGCCAGGCGGCCGCCGATACCGGAAAAACGCTGTTCAGCGGCGGGGAGGGCGACGTCAAGGAACGCTTCGGCGCCAGCATCGCCGGGTACCTGCGGAAAGACGTGGACGCGCTGGAACAGGGAACGGGCGACCGGCTGCTGATCGGCGCGGCGGACGAACCGAAAGAAGACCCGGACGAAGAGCTTCCGGAGGCGCCCGAAGCGGAAGAGGAAGCGGCGGAAGAGGAACCGCCGGCCGCGGAAGCGCCGGATTCGTTTGCGGACGAAGCAGAGGAAGACGACTGACAAACGGAGTCAAGACATTTTCCGGGGAACAAAAGCAGGGCCGCCGTCGTCTGATCAGGTGAAGACAACAGAAAGGAAGGAACCTGATATGAAGAAAACCGGATGGCTCGGATTGCTGATGTGCCTGGTTCTTGCGCTGGCAGCGGGAACGGCTGCCGCGGAAGCGGCGGGGCAGGAGATTGTCCCGATGGAGATTGCGCAGGACGGACAGGAACCGGAAAACGGAACGTTCCGCCTGACGATCGCGGATACGGACCAGATCACGAAGGGCGGATATTTCACCGCGGTGCTGTATCTGGAAGACCGTTATGATCCGGAACAGATCGAAAACCTGAAAGCCGGCGACCGGGTGCAGGTTAACGGCGAATGGTATACCGTGAACAAAGTGGAACGCATGGAACGCGAAGGATACGACCGGGGGGAAAAGCGACTGCTGGTTTCCTATGAGGTTCTGCCGGAGGAAGAGATTCCCAGCTACCTTGCTTTTGAAAGCACCCGGGAGGGCGATTATATCGCCGTATTTGACGACTGGAGTCCCGTGAGCTTTGTGACCCGGATGAAGATCATGCTTCCGCTGCCCGACGAGTTTGCCTGGTATGACGGGGTGGAGGAAGAGCTGCTCAGCGCGGAGGAGCTTCTGGAACTGCTGAGCATACCGCTCGACGACGGGTCAACCGATTGTTTCAGCCCTTACAGCACGACCGCCGTTTTCCGGGACGGGCTGATGACCGAAATCCGTTCGTTCCCCTATCCGTACGGACCGGAAGAGTAATCGCCGGACGCTTTTCAAAGAAACAAAACAAGGCCGCTCTTTTCAGGAGCGGCCTTGCCATATCCGGTCAGAATTCCCGGACCAGCGTTCCGGCGGCGGAGCCGGGTTTTCCGCCGGAAAGGAGATCCGCTTTCATTTTCCGCTGCAGGGAGGTGTCCTCCGGAAGGGCGGCGGGATCCATCGCGGCGCGCTGGCCCCCGGCGATATGGAAAACCCATTCCAGCGCCGAGTCGTCCTCCGGGTCGGTTTCGCCGACGTCAAAGGCCGCCCGGAAGCGGAGGATTTTCGAATCCGCGGGCAGCCATTCCTGCAGCCGGGGAGATAGCAGCCAGGAGTGGCAGCGGAAGGGAAGGTCCGCCCATTCCGGGAAGTATTCGGCGAGGAACGCCCGGGCTTTCCGGACGGATTCGTTCAGCAGGTCCGGCTGCAGGTTTACGTCGGAAGGGATGTGCAGCGAGATACAGCGCCGGACAGCGGGCTGTTCCGCGCTGCCGGCCGGACCGGCAGCTTCCTCCCGCAGCTCGTATTCCAGTTCGCCGATCCGGAAGAGCCGGGCGCCGGCCTGCCGGACGGTCCAGCTGCCGCGGTCAAACCCGTCGTATCCGTAGGAACGGCGGTGTTCGGCGATAAACCGCGGATAGCATTTCATGGTATCCAGCCAGATTTCTTCGGGGATGCGGCTCCAGGGGCCCCATCTCCGGCTCTGCGCCGCTTCCGTCAGCTGGCGGACCAGTACGTCCGCGCCGTCCGGACGGGGCGGCGCTTCCGGGCTGTCCTGCCCGTCGAGCACGATATCCCCGGCCTGCAGGAGGAAGGATTCCGGAATCCCGATTTTCCGCATCAGGCGCTCCGTCTCGTCCAGCCGGATGATTTTTTCCTGCGCCTGCACATAGGGCAGCGCGTCCGGCGCGTAGATCCGGTCCAGGTCGGCCTGCCGGTCCTGTGCGGCGGCTTCCTCCGACATCTGCCAGTATTCCGGCGGCGCGCCGTAAAGGCCGAGGGAATCGATTTTTTCCTGGATCGCGGCGATCCGGTTTTGCTGCACCGGCCAGAGCAGGGCGTCCTGCCCGGCGGCCTTCAGCCCGAGGGCGGCCAGGCGGGGGAAGAGCATAAAGGCCGCGCGTTCGGTGTTTGTAATCCGTTCCGTCCACAGCGGCGCCTCGAGGCCGAGCAGCTGCGGTTCATGATTCTCCGCGTAAGCGGGAATCCGGGGAACCTGCCAGATTTTATGCACGTCCGTCGCGCCGTAGGGATAATCGAAGTACCAGCAGCGGGTATCCGAACAGATCACCCAGCCGCCGCGGCTGACCCATTCCGCGATATGGCCCTCATTGCCCAGCCACTGCTGGACGATGAAATAATCCGGAAGGTAACCGCCGTTCAGCACGTCGTTCCAGACGATGACTTCCCGACCGTGCTCATGCAGGTATTCCCCGATTTTCAGCACCAGCCAGCGCTGCAGTTCGTCCTCCGAGCCCAGGGAATGCTTCCGCATCCTGCGCCGGCAGTCCGGGCAGCGGCGCCAGTGGACCTTCAGGGCCTCGTCGCCGCCGATGTGGATCATGGGGAAGGGAAAGAGGGCCATGACTTCGTCCAGGATATCCTTCAGGAAGCGGACCGTTTCCTTTTTCCCCGCGCAGACGAGATCCGGAAAAATGCCGCCGGAAACCCGGACGATATAATCATAAGGCGCGGGATCGGCCTCTTCCTCCGGACGGCCGGGACGGACGCGGCGGCAGCCCATTTCAGGATAGGCCGCGAGCATCGCGCTGGCGTGGCCGGGGATTTCGATTTCCGGAATGACCTCGATTCCCAGGGACGAAGCGAAGGCGACCAGATCCCGGACCTCCTGCTGCGTATAGAAACCGCAGTTGTTTTCCGTTACCGATACGCCGCCGAAATGGGTATCTCCCCGGAAAGCGCCGATTTCCGTCAGCTTCGGGTATTTCAGGATTTCCAGCCGCCAGCCCTGGTCGTCCGTCAGATGCCAGTGAAACCGGTTGACGCCGCAGTAAGCAGCGGCGGTCAGCAGGCGTTTGATTTCCGGAACGGGCATGAAGTGGCGGCTGACGTCCAGCATCAATCCGCGGTGAATAAAGGGCTGGGCCATGGTGTTTACCTCCGGTTTGAAATTAAAAACGGCCGGAAGGCCGTTACGGGGAGAGCAGCTGCAGCGACTGGCTGAGCGCAACCAGCCGGGACGCGAGGGAGGACGGAACGGTAATGACGTACAGGGCGGAATCCGTGCGGGCGTGAAGACGCGCGGCACCGGCGGTTTCCATATATACGGACTCGGACCCGAAAAGCGTCGGGCCGAGCTTTCCGACAAAATGCCAGCCGTTTCCGAGCAGGGACAGGGCGGAGGCGGGATAAATGCTTTGCAGGACGACCTGGTTCCCGTCCGGCATCTGCCACGTCAGGGTCGCGGTGCGGCCGGTGGCGCCGTCTACGGAAACGTCCCGGGTCTCGCCGGATACAAAGCTCAGGCCGGATCCGCTGACCATACTCATCAGCGGAACCGGGAACGAGGAAACCAGGGCCGGAATCTCCGATTCCGCCCGGACGGCGACGGCCGGGGAGGCGGCCAGCGGCGGCTGGGGCGCCGGCGCTTTCACAGGATCCTCCTGGGGCTGGGCGAGAATCAGGGACAGGCAGGTCAGGGTGAGGACGGCAAAGGAAACGACGCCGCCGAGGATCGTCAGCAGAATCCGGGATATCTTTTTTCCGCGCGCCAGAACGCCCGCCCCCTTTCGTTCCGCCGCCTGAAGCCCGGGGGAAAACATTCCCCCCGGAAGGCGAAAGCCTGTCTCTTCCGTTATTATACCGGGGGAGAAATAGCCTGTCAAACGGGACGGAAACGGCAGAGTTGCCGGGAAGGCAAATTCGATGTACAATATATTGTTATGGAGGGTTTTGCAATGAGGATGAATCAAACCGTACGGAAGCTCCTGACGCTCCTGGCCGTGCTGGCGATGGCGGCCGGAACGGCAGCGGTGCGCGCCGAAGCCCCGGCGGAGCCGGTTCTGACAGATATGCAGCTGGAGCTCGGCGGAAGCAATATCGTTTATCCGTCGCTGACCGGCATGTCGGATGAAACCCTGCAGCAGGAGATTAACAGGCGGATGCAGGAAGACCTGGAGGTCGACGGATACCTGGAGCGGATGACGATCCTGCTTGCCGAGGAGAACCAGAACGTCCGGACCTCATGGGAGGGGACGATCCTCGGGGACGTCCTAAGCTGCGTGATGTCCGCGGAAGGCGCCCTGCAGAATTCGCGCACCACCCACCGGTGGACCTGGAGCAATATCGACCTGCGGGACGGGCACGAAATCACGTTCGGGGAGCTGTTTACCGACGAGGAAACCGCGCGGGAGGTGCTGGAGGAATACCTGGATTTCAGCGTATCGCCGGAACTCAGCGCCCACCTGAGCAACAGCGAGCTGACGCCGCTGCCGGACGGATTCCGGCTGGAGCGTACCGGCCTGACGCTGCTGTATCCCATATCCCGGCTGAGCACGCTGAAGGACCGGGCGGGGGACGTCCGCATCGGATGGAACGAGATCCGGAACGAGCTGAACCTGAAAAAGGACAGCATTCCGGACCGGATCGGCGCGACGGAAATGATCACGCTGACAGCGGACAGCGCGGACAGGATCCGCGAAATGGCGGAAAGCGGCCAGCTGCCGGATATTCCGGTCCGCATCGGAGACAGCATGAAGGCGCTGACAGACCGGTACCACCTGCTGACCGATCCGGATATTTACGACGGCGGAAGGCTCTTCTCGCTCGAGGGCGGATGCTTCCGGAACGTTTTCCTGATGACGGACTACATCAGCGAATCCTGGGACAACAGCGCCGTGCGGGGCATCCGGATGGACCGGGGATGCGCGTGGGGGCTGTGCGTCGGCGAAACGAACCGGGAAGCGTGGCGGGAAATCCTCGGGGAGCCGGAGTATTCGGTGTCGCTGGACGACGAAACAGCGGAAGCGAAGCGCCGGGAATCGGGATCGTGCGACTATTACCGCTTCGGCGATTACCAGCTGCAGCTGTACGCCGACGCGTACGGAACACTGGTCAGCGTTACGCTGACGGAATAACGCCCCGGAGGATCTGAACGAAACAGCGGGGATTTGATTCGCGTTCATCTGGAGGAAAAAATGACGCAAAAGGGCGGCAAACGGAGACAGGCTCCGGCCTATTCAACGGACACCATGGCGCTGCGGTATTTCGCAGGCCTGCTTCTGGTTGCCGTGGGCGTCCTGATCTTCATGGCGGTTGATCTGGGCATGGGAAATCCGTCGAACGAACGGGATTTCTTTACCGGACTGAAAAGACTGTCTTTCGGCCTGAGCGGCAGCCTGGGATACGTGCTGGCGGCGATTCCCCTGTGGGCGGGCGTACTGGTGATCTGGTCCACCCAGCGGCGGGCGCCCGTCCGGTCGTGGGTTTTCGGGCTGCTGAGCTTTGCCGCGCTGTGCACGTTCATCATGATGATCAGCGGAAACGCCATGGGGCGGCTGGACGAACAGGCGCGCGGCAGCTGGAGCGGCGTGATCGGACGGACCTATTACAACTGCGGCCGCACCGGAAACGGCGGCGGCGCGCTGGGCGTCGTCCTGGTGTATCTCCTGTGGAAAATGGTTCCGAGCGGACTGCTGTGGGCGGTGATCATGTTCCTGGCGGCGGCGTTCTGCCTGCTGATGATGGTCAACCTGACGCCCCGGAGAATCCGGGAGCTGGTCACCGGACAGGCAGCCGGACGCCGGAACCGGATGGGCGAGGAGCAGGCGCAGGCGGAAGCGCAGCAGATCTCATGGCAGCAGCAACAGGCGATGCAGCAGGCGGCCTGGGAGCAACAGCAGCAGCGGCAGATCATCGAACAGCAGCAGATGTTCCAGGATCAGCAAAACCGGCAGTATCCGCCGGCGGCGCAGCAGCCGGATATGATGACGGAGACCGGCCGCCGCCGCAAATCGGCGCAGGACGTCCAGGAATGGCAGGAGCAGATGACCGCACGGAGAACCGCGGCTTCCGACGCCCAGGCGCAGCACCAGAGCTGGATTTTCGGCAAAAAGGAACCGGTAAAAACCGAGCGGGCGGAACCGTCCCGGATCAGCCGGATCTTCGGAAAAAAGAAGCAGGAAGACGACGGGCTGATCGAAAGCAACGAAGCGGCGATGGCGAAGGCGATGCGGGAAGCCGCGGAAGCCGGCGGCCGGCGCACCGTAAACGATATCCCGGCACAGCCGGCGACACGATGGAACACCGCCTCGCCGGCGGCTGAAGAAGCGGAGGTCCGCACGGCCGCAAACCGGAACGGGAACCGGCCGGCGCAGGAGGACCGGTCCGCTTTCCGGCGTCCGCCGGCGGACACGGCGGAGGAGCCGGAGGCCGTACAGCAGCCGGGGCGCCGGACCGGCAGGCAGAAGCCGATCCGTCCGGAGGCACCGGCGTATACCGAAGAGCCTGAGACGCCCGCACGGACTGCCGGTACCCGGGACGGAAGGAACCCGCGGGGCAGGGAAGAAACCGCGGGCAGGGTCACGCCGCCCGCCGTCCAGCAGACCATCGGGGACGAGGAATTCCGTCCGAAGATCAAAACGGTGAAGCCGCCGGAGCCGGAGCGCCCGGCGGATGACGCGGAATGGATCCCGGTACCGTACAACTGCCCGCCCATTACCGACCTGGCGATGCCGAAGAACAGCGGAACGGACACGAGCGCGGAGGACGAAATGCGGTCCCGGAAGCTGGAGGAAACGCTGGCCAGCTTCAAGGTGCAGGCGCGCGTCGTGCACGTGACGCACGGTCCGGCCATTTCCCGGTTCGAAATGGAACTGGCGGCCGGCACCAAGGTCGGGAACGTGGCGAAGCTGGAGAAGGATATCGCCTACGGCATGGAAGCGACCTCCGTCCGGATCGAGGCGCCGATACCCGGCAAGAGCCTGGTCGGCGTCGAAGTACCGAACCGGCGGGTGGAGACCGTGACGCTGCGGGAGGTGCTGCAGAGCGAGAAAATGCAGTCCGACAAACCGCTGCTTGTGGCGCTGGGAAAGGATATCGCAGGCACGCCGATCGTATGCGACCTGGCGAAGATGCCGCATATGCTGATTGCCGGGCAGACGGGCAGCGGCAAGTCCGTATGCATTAACGCGATCATCAACAGTCTGCTCTACCGGGTAGGTCCGGACGAGGTCAAGATGATCCTGGTGGACCCGAAGGTCGTGGAGCTGCAATGCTACAACGGAATCCCCCACCTGCTGATCCCGGTGGTCAACGATCCGCATAAGGCGGCGGCCGCGCTGGCATGGGCGGTGGCGGAGATGATGGAGCGCTACGACAAATTCGCCGAGCGGAAGGTCCGGAACCTGGACGGCTATAACGCCGCCCTGAAAAAGGGCGAAAAGCCCATGACCCGGATCGTGATCATTATCGACGAGCTGGCGGACCTGATGATGGTCTGCAAGAAGGACGTGGAAGAATACATCTGCCGGATTACCCAGCTGGCGCGGGCGGCGGGCATCCACCTGATCGTCGCGACGCAGCGGCCTTCCGTGGACGTCATTACCGGCCTGATCAAGGCCAACATCCCGAGCCGGATCGCCTTCAAGACCGCCAGCCAGGTGGACAGCCGGACGATTCTGGACCGGAACGGATCCGAGCAGCTGCTCGGCTGGGGCGACATGCTGTACCTGCCGACCGGCTCCTTCGCACCGACCCGCGTCCAGGGCTGCTTCCTGAGCGACGAGGAGGTCAACCGGATCGTGAAGCATGTGCGGGACGCGAACCCCAGCACTTATGACCCGGATATCCTGGAGAAACTGGAGCAGATCGCCAACGGCAGCGCGGGCGACATGTCCGGCGCCGACATGATCGGCGGTACGGGCGAAGTCGGCGGCGTGGACGGCGGACTGTTTGAGCAGGCGGTGGAATTCGCGATTTCCGACGGCCAGATTTCGACCAGCACCCTGCAGCGGCGGCTGAAGATCGGCTACGCCCGGGCGGGGCGCCTGACCGACGAGATGGAGGAACGGGGCATCGTGGCCGCCAAGGACGGCAGCAAACCCCGGAAATGCCTGATCACCCGCGAAGAGTGGGAAGAAATGAAGAAGAATACCGGAGACCTGATGTAAATACCATGGCGAACATGATCGATTACCTGGCGTGGCGGGGGGATATTTCCCTGGAGGCGTCCCCCTGGAACGCGGTGGACGGGCTGCTGTTATCCACGCTGAGCTACCTGAATTTCCACGGCATCGCGGACGCCAGCGGCTGGACGCTGCGGGAAGCGAAACGGCTGGACCTGCTGAACGAATCGCCGGACAGCAGTTTCCCGCCGCGGCGCGACGCCTTTTTCGGCATGGCCGACAGCGTCCGGTTCGGGGAAAGCAGGATGCACCACTTTATCGCCGTGTCCGACGAAGCGGCCAGCATGCAGTTTTCCGCGATGTGCGTGGACCTGCCGGACGGGACGATGGCGATCGCTTTCCGGGGCACGGACAACACGCTGGTCGGCTGGCGGGAGGACTTCAATATGTCCTTCCAGACCTGGGTGCCGGGGCAGGAGGCCGCGGGATATTACCTGGCGCAGGCGGCCCGGAGCACGGACCGTCCGCTGCGGCTGGCGGGCCACAGCAAGGGCGGAAACCTGGCGGTTTTCGCCGCGGCGGTCGCGGCGCCCGAAGTCCGGGACCGGATCGAAAGCATCTGGAGTTACGACGGGCCGGGCATGAACCGGGAGATGTCCGGCAGCGAAGGGTTCCAGCGGATCCGGGGAAGGATCCGGTCCTATATTCCCCAGACCAGCATCATCGGACTGCTGATGGATTACTACAGCCCGTACACCGTGGTAAGATCCGACGCGACGGGCCTGAGCCAGCACGACCCGATGAGCTGGCAGGTATACGGGGCGAAGTTCGAAGAGCTGGAAAGCATCGACCGGAAGGCGGAAATCGTCTGCGAGACGCTGCACGAGTGGCTGCAGAACAGCACGCCGGAACAGCGCAGCGCTTTTGTGGATACGATGTTCCGGATGGCGGACACCACGAACGCCACGAAGATGAGCGATATCCTGAATGAGAAATGGCGCAGCTTCCGGAAGATGTTCGGAAGCCGGAAGGAAATCGAACCGGAAACCCGGCGGGTTTTCAACCGGCTGTTCGCGCAGGCCGTCACCCTGGGATTCGGCAACGTCGTGGAACGGGTGCGGGGCCAGAAGGAGGAAGGCGTCGAGGAACGCGCATGGACCACCATGGCGCCGGAAAAGCCGGATTCCTGAGCGAACGGAAAAGAACAGGAGAACGGCAAAAGCCATCTTGACAAGCACGGACGATTATGATAAAAACATACCGGTACCGATCTTTAAGGCGATACGGCGATATCGGCAAGATCCGTGCGAACGCTGCGTGTGCCCCGGAGAGGCAGGCGCGAAAGCCACGCAATCCGGGCCCTGCCGAATAACGGCGGGGCTTTTTTCTACGACTGAGACGGTGGGGGAACGCGCGATGAATGTCAGCCTGGGAACGACCGCGGGAATGCGGAAACAGATGGTTCAGAAATCAGGCGGCACAACTGTTTTTCCCGGCTTCTGTGACGTGCACGTGCACTTCAGAGAGCCGGGTTTTTCTTATAAGGAAACGATCGTGACCGGCAGCATGGCGGCGGCCCGGGGCGGTTATACCGCGGTATGCGCGATGCCGAACCTGAACCCGGTACCCGACAGCGCCGCTCATCTTGCGGAAGAGGAAGCGCTGATCCGCGCCGCCGGCGGGATCGCGGACGTCTATCCCTACGCGGCGCTGACCGTCGGGGAGAAGGGACAGGAGGCGGCGGAGCTGGAAGCCCTGGCGCCCCGGGTGATCGCCTTCTCGGACGACGGGAAGGGCGTGCAGTCGGAAAGCATGATGCGCAGCCTGATGGAGCGGTGCAAAAAACTGGGGAAGATCATCGCGGCCCACTGCGAGGACGAAACGCTGCTGCACGGCGGATACATCCACGACGGGGCGTACGCCCGGAAACACGGGCACCGGGGAATCTGCTCCGAAAGCGAGTGGGGGCCGATCCGGCGGGACCTGCGCCTGGCGAAGGAAACCGGATGCGCCTACCACGTATGCCATATCAGCTGCAGGGAGAGCGTGGCGCTGATCCGGCAGGCGAAGAAGGAAGGCGTGGACGTGACCTGCGAGACGGGACCGCACTACCTGCTGCTGGACGACAGCGGCCTGCAGGAGGACGGGCGCTTCCGGATGAACCCGCCGATCCGGGGAAAGGCGGACCGGGAGGCGCTGCTGGAAGGGCTGCTGGACGGAACCATCGACATGATCGCCACGGACCACGCGCCGCACAGCGCGGAGGAGAAGAGCCGCGGGCTCGCCGGCAGCGCGTTCGGCGTCGTCGGGCTGGAAACCGCGTTCCCGGTGCTGTACACGGGACTGGTCCGGCCGGGGATCCTGGCGCTGGAACGGCTGATCGGACTGATGGCTGCCGCGCCCCGGGAACGGTTCGGGATTCCCCTGCGGGAGGACGACCGGACGGAGTGGGACCTGGAACGGGAGTATGTGATCGATCCGGCGGAGTTCCGCTCCATGGGCAGGGCCACGCCCTTCGCGGGGATGAAGGTGTTCGGGCGGTGCGTGAGGACGGTGCATGCCGGACGGGTAACGTATGAAGAGTGAACATGGATGGAGGAAGAAGAACATGGCGAAGCGGACAGACGTGAAAAAGGTACTGATTATCGGCAGCGGCCCCATCGTGATCGGGCAGGCGGCGGAGTTTGACTACGCCGGCACCCAGGCGTGCCTGGCCCTGAAGGAGGAAGGATACGAGGTTGTGCTGTGCAACTCGAACCCGGCCACCATCATGACGGATACCTCCATCGCGGACAAGGTCTACATGGAGCCGCTGACGCTGGAATATATCGCCAAGATCCTGCGCTACGAACGGCCGGACGCGATCGTGCCCGGCATCGGCGGCCAGACCGGCCTGAACCTGGCGATGCAGCTGGAACGGAAGGGCGTGCTGAAGGAGTGCGGCACGGAGCTGCTGGGCACGTCCAGCCGCAGCATCGAGCGGGCGGAGGACCGGGAGCTGTTCAAGGAA
>JAEEGL013802350.1_pt1 | contig 12251 bp, 6 predicted proteins | sample 9134231 | NCBI WGS metagenome assembly JAEEGL01 (sample SAMN16246548, study PRJNA631951) | gut metagenome | biome: gut microbiome; feature: rumen; material: fiber-attached | host: Bos | place: Iran: Karaj | collected 2018-10
CAGCGTCGTGGTCCTCCACGGCGACGCCCGGCTGGATACGGTGCTCCTGGACGTGATCCCCTGCGGCGTCGCGGTGGATTTCAACACCGAGCTGAAGGCCAATATGCACAAGAAGACCGCCGGGACCAACATCAACGCGTGGCTGATCCTGGACGTGGAGCAGGGCGTCGCCCGGGGCGACGTGATCGCCAAAGCCTGACAGGCGGCGGTATGAAAAAGGACGGACGGCTTTCAGATGAAAGCCGTCCGTTGTTTGCTTTATTATGGCCGGATCCCAAACGAGACGGCGCCCCAAAGGTAGGCACTTCGTAAGGAAGTGCCTACTTCCCATCTGAACAGGGGGTAATTGACCACGCCAGTCAGCAATGGTATAATGGCCGAAACAAAATCGGGATTTGTAGGAGGATTAAATATGGAAATTTTCGAGTATAAAGTGGTCGTGTATGATACAAAAGGTTTTTGGGGTGGAAGCGTTGAGTCAAATCAGCTTGAAAACCAGCTCAATCTTCTTGGTTGTGATGGATGGGAGTTAGTAAGTTGTACTTCTACAAGCCAAAGTTATGGTTCATCCAAAAGCATAATTTGTATTTTCAAGCGAAAAAAGAATTAATAAACTCCGGTTTTTCGAATAGGTCTTCTATTGTCCAAAGATTCAGCGAGCATCGGATTTTGCCCCCCCAATCCGGAACAGAGAGACAAAGCAGGCGCGGTCAGATGGCCACGCCTGTTTCGTTTCTTTTTAGCCGGTTGATATCTGCCTCAAAGCAACTTCCTTGCGGAGGGTGCCCCAAGGGGTGCCGTCTCGTTTGGGGCGCATGCTGATAACGACAAGCGGGATCCCCGAATCGAAGCCCAGCGAAGCGGGTTCGATCCGGAAAGGAGGAGCGACGGAGTGAATGAGGGCTGGCGTTTGCTTTGAAAAAGAAAACGCCGTCGCGAACGATACGAAGTCCGCGACGACGTGGTGCGGGAGAAGGGACTTGAACCCTCACGTCTATGGTGGGACACAGGCACCTCAAGCCTGCCTGTCTACCTGTTCCAGCACTCCCGCAGGAAATGCACTTAATTATTATAGCGATTCCCCCCCTGTTTGTCAACGAAAAAATATCGGAGAAACGATTCTGTTTGAACAATTTTGCCGGGTGTGATATAGTGTGTTCCGGAAAAAAACGGGCCGTCCGCGAGGCGGCCGGAGGGGGATGCGGAAGGATGACAGCGCGGCACACAGTTCCGGATACGGAGGCATTCCGGATCAGACCGGCGCGGAGAGAGGACGCCGGGGCGATTTTGGACATCTACGCCCACTACGTGCTCTATACCGCCGTCTCCTTCGAGTACACGGTCCCCTCCCTGCCGGAATTTCAGGCCCGGATGGACCGTACTTTGGAAAAATATCCCTACTTCGTCGCCGTCCGGGACGGGACGATCTTGGGCTACGCCTATGCCGGGCCCTTCGTGGGCCGGGCGGCCTATGACTGGTCGGCGGAGGTGACGATCTATCTGGCACCGGGTGAGCGGCGGCGAGGCATCGGCCGTGCGCTGTACGAAGCGCTGGAGGTGGCTCTGGCGGACATGGGGATCCGGAATCTCTACGCCTGCATCGGGTGGCCGGAGCCGGAGGACGAGTATCTGACACGGGACAGCGCCGCCTTCCATGGACGGCTGGGCTACGTCACGGTGGGGACCTTCCGCAAATGCGGCCGCAAATTCGGCCGCTGGTACGACATGATCTGGATGGAAAAGGTCATCGGCCCCCACCCGGAAGACCCGCCCCCTGTCCGGCCCTATGGGACGGAATAGGTTTACATAATACAAAAGCGCCCCGCCTTCCGGCGGGGCGCTTTCATCGTGTTCAGTTGTTTACCATGTCCACCAGCAGAGGCAGGGCCGCCTCGAATTTCACGCCGTACCAGTGGTCCGGGTCGTCCAGGGTCTTTTCGATACAGGCCAGGGTGTAGTCCGCGGCGATCTTTGCCGCGTCGTACAGCGTCCGGCCGGAGATCCAGGCCCCGGTGAAGGCGGAGGCGTAGATGTCCCCGGTGCCGTGAAACAGCCGGGGGATCTTCCGGTGCCGATAATAGGCGCCGTTCTGACCGTCCCATACCAGCACGCCGGTGGTGTCCGCCCCGTAGCTCACGCCGGTGAGGATCGCGTTTTTGGCACCCAGCTCCGTCAGGGCCCGCAGCAGGCTGTCCACATAGGTCTCGTCATACGTCTCTCGATATGGCAAGCCGGTAAGCAGGCTGGCCTCGGTGATATTGGGCAAGAGAACGTCGGCGCCCCGGCAGAGCTCTTTCATGGCCTCCACATAGGCCCCGTCGAAGCCTGCGTACAGCTTGCCGTTGTCCGCCATGGCAGGATCCACAAGGATCTTCCCGCCGGGCCGCAGCATGGTTTTGAAAATCTCCGCAACGTAGCCGATCTGCTTCGTGCTGCCGAGATAGCCGGTGTAGACGGCCTCGAAGGCGATGCCCTCCTGCTGCCAATGACGACGGATGGCCGGGATGTCCTCGGTCAGGTCCCGAAACGTATAGCCCTTGAAGCCGCCGGTGTGGGTGGAGAGCACGGCGGAGGGCAGGATGCAGGTCTCCAGCCCGCAGGCCGACAGGATCGGCAGGGCCACGGTCATGGAACACTGGCCCACGCAGGAGATGTCCTGAATCGTCAGAATACGGTGATACGCCATGGTGATCGCTCCTTCCCTTTTCCGGCTGATCGCTCCGCCCTGTAAAAACATATTATAATAGTATGAAATCCTGCCGTCAAGTGAACGGGCGCCCAAAACGGCGGGATTCACTCCCGCCGTTAAGTGGGCAGGTTTCCAAAAAAGACGGGTACACCCTGTGTACCCGTCTTTTTTGGAGCGGGGTACGGGAATCGAACCCGCCTCCCAGGCTTGGGAAGCCCGTGTACTACCGATGTACTAACCCCGCGTCAGTAAAAAGTATTATACTGCGCTGTCAGGAAAAAAGCAAGAGGAATTTCGGTCAAAAAACGGGGCCGCCGCAAAAGAAGCTTGCAGCGACCCCAGTCTGTTCAAAGCAGATTTAAGGCAGGCTGGGCATGGGATCGATGGCCTCGCCGTTGACGCGGATCTCAAAGTGGAGATGGGGACCCGTGGTGCGGCCGGTGGTGCCCACCAGACCGATGACCTGGCCCTGGTGGACCTTGTCGCCCACGCACACCAGCACATCGCTGCAGTGGGCGTAGTAGGTGACGATGCCGCCGCCGTGGTCCACGACGATCAGGTTGCCGTAGGTGCCCTGATAGTCGGCGAAAGTGACGACGCCGCCGTCAGCCGCCCGGAACTCCGTGCCGTAGTCGGCGGAAATATCGATACCGCTGTGGAAGCTGGTGCCGCCGAAGATCTCCCGGTAGCCGAAGGGCGAGGAGATAGAGCCCCGCAGGGGCCACTGGAAATTGCCCACGGACACGCCGGAGACGCTGCCCACGGCAATGACCTCGTCCACCGTCTCCGTCACCGTTTCCGTGGAGAGGATGCTGGACTCCACCACATTTCCGTCCTGATAACGGATCTGGGCGGTGATCCGCTCCACGCCGTTGACGCCCTTGGTGCGGATCTCCGTCTGGCCCAGGGGCAGGCTGGGATCCTCCACATACTCAACGGCATAGGGCAGCTCAGTGTCATAGACCACGTCCTTGGTCACCAACAGGGACAGGGTGGCCGCCAGATTGTCCGAAATGGCCTCCGGCTCAAGGATCAGATCCGAAGCCAGATAGCGGTAAGTCAGCGCGATGTCCTGGGTGTACTCCACAGAGACGGTATCCTCATCCTCATAGGCCGCCTTGGCGTCCAGCAGCAGATCCTCCAGGGTCTCCCGGTCCTCCGCCGCGCCCACTGCCACGCCGTCCACGGTGAGGACGTAGCCCTGGGTGATGGCGCCGACCTGGTCCATAAGCTCGCTCTCGTAGCTGACCGCCGCGTCCACCTGGTTACGCTGGACGACGGTCCAGCGATAGGAGATCTCATACGGATAGGTGTATTCCCTGCCCAGCAGGCCGCCTACGCGCTGCTCCACGCGGTCCACCGCGGCGTCAAATTCCGCCGGGCTGGACACGAGACCCAGGGTCTCGCCGTTGACGGCGACCTCCACGGCCGGCTGATAGATAAAGGAGAGAACAGCCAGGGCGGCCACGGCCAAAGCACCGAACAGGACAGGCAGACGCAGCGCCCTGGCCTTCCGGCCGGACGCTTCCGCCGCCGTTCCCTCCTGCTCACGCACCAGAGCGCCGCTCCGGGCAGAGACGGGAAGAACAGTCGACCCATTATGATCCCCCACTCCCGTCACGACGGAGAGCAGGGCGCGCTTATCTACGGTAGGATCAAACACAGACAGGCCTCCAAAAACAGGGAAAATTACATTTGAAAAAAATTTTGATTACAAATTGTTACAAGTGCATCTTACTCTCTTTTTACCGATCCGTCAAGCCTTTTTTTGTCGACAGGGGGATTTTTAAAAAAATATTTACATCTTTTCCCCTACCGGCCGATTCCGCGGCACGGTCCGGAAACGAGAAGCGCGTTCCCGCCGCTCCCTCCTGCTCCGGGGCGGAGGGCGGTTATTTTTTAATGTCGAACAGGCCGCGGACGATGGCGTTGGAGCCGGAACGCATGACGGAGCTGAGTGCGCTGCTGGCGGCCCGCTTGCCGATGGCGCCGGGGCTGCTCACCTTGCCGCCCAGGACGCGGTTGACCATGTTCGTGCTCAGAGAGCGGGCCACGGAGGACGCTGCGGCGGTGGCCGCCTTCTGCGCGGTGCTCTTTTTCTTCGCGGCGCTCTTCTGGGCAGCGGCCAGCTCCTTCTGCTGCTGCTTCTCCAGCGCCGCCGCTTCCTTTGCGGCCAGTGCCTCGGCCTCCTCCTGCTCCTTCTGCAGCTGCAACTGCTCGTTGGCGCGGGTGATGATCTCAAAGGCGGACTCCCGATCCACGATCTCGCGGTACTTCAGATCAAATTCGTCGGCGGTGATATTCGCGGTCACCAGTGATTCCTCCGCCGGGCCCATCTTGCTCTGGGGCGGCAGGACCTTTGCCCTCTCCACCACGGCGGGCACGCCGTCCTCATCCAGGAAGCTGACCAGAGCCTCACCGGTGCCCAGGGCCATCAGGGCCTCCTCCGAGGAGAAGTCCGGATTCTGCCGGAAGGACGACGCGGCCGCCCGGACCGCCTTCTGCTCGGCGGGGGTGTAGGCCCGCAAGCCGTGCTGCACCCGGTTGGAGAGCTGGGCCAGCACCTCGTCGGGGATGTCGGAGGGAGACTGGGTCACAAAGTACACGCCCACGGCCTTGGAGCGGATCAGCTTGACCACCTGGACGATCTTCTGGGTAAGGCTCTTCGGCGCGTCGTCAAAGAGCAGATGGGCCTCGTCGAAGAAGAAGATCATCCGGGGCTTGTCCAGGTCGCCCACCTCAGGGAGCACCTCGAACAGCTCCGTGAGCATCCACAGCAGGAAGGTAGCGTAGACCTTGGGGCTGCTCATCAGCCGCTTGGCGGAGAGGATGTTGATAAAGCCCCTGCCGTCCAGGTCCGTGCGCATCCAGTCCCGGATATCCAGGGCGGGCTCGCCGAACACCTGCTCGCCGCCCTCGTCCTCGAAGGCCAGCAGGGCCCGCTGGATGGCGCCGATGCTGGCGGTGGAAACGTTGCCATAGGCGGTGGTGAACTCTGCCCGGTTGTCCCCCACGTACTGCAGCATGGAGCGCAAGTCCTTCAAATCCAGCAGCAGGAGGCCGTGCTCGTCGGCCACCTTAAAGACGATGCTCAGCACCCCGGCCTGCACCTCCGTCAGGCCCAGGAGCCGGGACAGCAGCTGGGGACCCATGTCGGAGACCGTGACCCGGACCGGGTGGCCGATCTCGCCGAACACGTCCCAGAACCGCGTGGGATAGGCCTGATAGCGGAACTCCTCGATGCCGAAGTCAGCCAGGCGACGCTGCATATCCTCCGTATCGACGCCGGGGCTGAGCATGCCGCTCAGATCGCCCTTGACGTCGCTGAAAAACACCGGCACGCCCATGTCGGAAAAGGACTCTGCCATTACCTTCATGGTAATGGTCTTGCCTGTACCGGTGGCGCCAGCGATGAGACCGTGGCGATTTGCCATCTGGGGCAGCAGATACAGTTTCTTCGTCTCGCTGGCCGCGATCCAGAGCTTTTGATCCGTATACATGAAAGGGTCCTCCTTCTCTCGATTTCCCGGCCCGCGCCGGTCCCTGGGATTTTCTTTTCAGTATAACATCTTTTGCGGGAAAACTCAAACTAAAATGAAGCGGGAATCAAATCATCTGTGCTCTGTCCTGTTTGACTGCGGAGAAGCAGCGCCCTCCTGTCCCCCGACAGAGAAACAGAGGGCACGGCCGGTCGGCCGTGCCCTCTGTTTTAACTGATCGATCTTCAGGTCGTGCCCAGGTCCCGATACAGGAACGTCACGATCTGCGCCCGGGTGCAGGTGGAATCCGGGCTGAAGTGGGTGGCGTCGGTGCCGTTGGTGATGCTCTTCTCCACGGCCCACAGCACCGCATTGTAGTAATACGCGCTGCCGGTCACGTCCACGAAGGGATTCGTGCTGCTGCCGGGCGTCGGGGTGCCCTCGAACCGGTGCAGGAAGGTCACCACCTGACCGCGGGTGCAGCCCTGATCAGGGCTGAAGGTGGTCTCGCTGGTACCGTTGGTGATGCCCTTCTCCACGGCCCAGAGGACCGCGTCATAGTAGTAGTCGCCGCTCTTCACGTCGGTGAAGGGGTTGGTGCTGCTACCGGGGGCGGGACTGCCTACTGCGCGCCACAGGAACGTGACGACCTGGCCGCGGGTGCAGGTGGCGTCGGGGCTGAAATGGGTGGCGTCGGTACCGTTGGTGATGCCCTTCTCCAGAGCCCACATCACCGGATCATAGTAATACTGATCGGCGGGCACGTCCACAAAGGGATTCGTCACGGCATTGCCCGGGAGCTTGATGGTGATCTCGCCGTAATACTCCGGGAAGTAGACCTCGTCGATGGCGGCAATGGCCGCGGCGTTCAGGGTGAACTTCTTCTCCCCGCCGACGCTGCAGGTCTCCAGCACGGAGAATTCGCACGCGCCGTTCACGGCGATATCGAAGGCGCCGTTCTTATCCAGGTCGATGCTGATGACGTCGCCCTCGGTCTTGGTTGCGACGACGCCGGTGGCCTCCAGACCGGACAGTGAGCCCCGGAAGGCCAGCAGCTCCGGATTGGTCACGGCAACGGGAGGCTCCTGGGTCAGATCCAGGCTGAAGGCGCCCAGGTCGGTCACGGCGCTGCCGCCGGGAATCTTCACGACGACGGTCCCGTAGTACTCTTTGTACTCGAAGGCGTTGACAGCGCTGATCTCGGGGGCGCCCAGGGTCAGAGCGGCGTTCGCCGTCAGAGTGCTGGTCTCCAGCATGGTGATGACGCCGCTGCCGTCCGACTTCTTCTCCAGATTCAGATCATATTTACCGTCGTTGTCCAGGTCCACCTGGGTCACGTCTCCGTCGGTCTTGGTCTTGATGGTATGGGTGAAGTTCAGGCCGGCCAGGGAGCCCCGGAAGGCCGCATACTCCGGCTGGGGCAGGGTGACGCTGGTTTCCGTGGACAGATTCACGGTGCAGGTACCCAGATCCGTGGCGGGCACGGGAGCGGCGAAGCGTACGGTGAGCTGGGTCAGATACGGGAGGGAACTGCCGGCCCGGCCGATGACTTCATACAGGGGGATATCCAGAACGACCTTGTCTGTAACGGAGTTGGTCCCCAGGGCCTCGGCGATCACGTCCGCGCCGGATTCGGTCACGTGCAGGTCCTTGCTGCCGTTCTTATCCAGGTCCGCGTCCCAGAAGTTGATGCCCGTATCAAGGGTAATGGCTTTCCCGTCAAGGGCCTTAAGGGCAAAGACCAGCGCGTCGGCATCGTCGCCGGAGAGGGTGACCGGCCCCTCATACAGGTCCAGATCACAGCCCTTGGAGGCAGGCGCCATCTTGAACTCCACCGTCTTGGCATAGGGGGTGAGGTGCTTCCCTGTCACATAGTTCAGCCCTTCGTCGCTGAGGGTCAGGGTGAAGTCCCCAGTCAGGGACATGGTGGGCTGGAGCTTGACGACGCCGGTGGAGTCGTCAAAGGTGAGGTCCACAGTGCCGTCCTTGTCCAGATCTATGGTTCCGGCACTGAACGTGAGTTGACCGTCGGCAATGGCGCCCAGCACGGTGTTTTTCAGGGCGGTGCAGCGGGGCTCCGGTACGATGACCCCGCCCTTGGTCAGATCCACCACCAGCTTGTCGACAGAGTCGCCGATGACGTCGATCTCATTCATAAAGCCCCACAGCTCCAGACCGGAGCCGCCAACCTTCAGGGTGCTGCCGATGGCGCTCTGGGCCCAGTTGATCCCGTCGTATTTCAGACCGGTGATGCTGGTGAAGACGTAGCCGTCCTTGGCCTCCAGGGTGAGGCCGTAGGAATAGGTATGGCCCTCCTGGATGGTCCACTCGGTGCCGTCGGAGGAGAGCAGCTTGCTGTCCGTCTCGTCGATCCAGTGCTCCTCCTTGATGGTGGCCATGGCGGCGGACTCGGGGGTAAGAGTAGCGGCGAAGGTGGGCTTCTGGCCCGCCTTCAGGTCGGTATTGATGGAGGCGATCTCGATGGTCTCGATCTCCGTGTCCGCCGCGTCCTTCCACTGGGCTTTGAGGATGGTATCGCCGGTGATGGTCACGGAGTCGCCCGCCGCGCCCAGATCCCACTTGTCAAACATCTTGCCGCTGGGGGCGGTGAAGGTGCACTCGGGGAGGGTGTAGGGCTTGTTCTTCAGCACGAGGACTTCCGGCATGGTTCCGGAGCCGCCGTTGGCGTTGAAGTTGACCTTGGCGGTGAGGGAATCCATCTTCAGGGGGAATTTCAGGGTCAGCGTGGAATAGTAATCCTCGCTGCCCGAATACGTGAGCGTGGCGGTCTTGGCGCCGAACATACTGGTGGTGGACAGGACCGTGAATTCGACCTTGGTGATGGTGTTTGCTGACTTATTTGATCTGGTGACCGTCACGCCCAGGTCATATTTGCCGTTCTTGTCCAGATCATATCTGACTTCCTGTTTGGTCAGCGTATTGGAGTCGATCTTAATGTCGCACGCGCCTTTGTCCGCCGCAATGGTCAGGGTCTGGACCACATTTTTGCCTTCTGTCTTGTCAGGCGTCGCGCCGCCGCTGGTCAGATCCAGGGTGTAGCTGCCCTTATCCGCGGCGAACGCGAGGGTGGGCAGCAGGGCCAGCACCAGGATGACGCTGAGCAGCAACGCCAGGAGTCGTTTCATTTTCATTCTCGATTCCTCCGTTTTTTTCTGTAGATTTTCCGATCCGTACACCGCGGCCCGTCAACTGAGACGCGACTGCGGTAGTGTGGTAAAGTCATCATACCACAGACGGCGGGATTTCACAAGGATTTTCCCGGGTTTTTCCCTTGAAAAAATGCAAAGACGCGCATCAAAAAGAGCGCCCCTGTGAAAGGGGCGCTCTTTTGGGGTGTCTGATAAACAGGCTTGTCAGGCGTTACTTGAGGTTCACATACAGGAACTGGACCACGCACCAGCGGGGGCACGGGGTGGTGTTGTCCACGTTGATGGCCACGTGGAAGGGTATGTTCTCGTTCCCGTCCGTCGCCGCCCAGGCAGCCGCCTGCCCGTCATGCCAGCCGTCGGAACCGACGCCCAGAGCGCGGTACAGGAAGGTGAGGATGTGCAGGGTAGTCAGAGTGTCCTCGGGGGCGAAGGTAGTGGCGGTGGTGCCGTTGGTGATGTTGTTCTCCACGGCCCACAGCACAGGCTTGTAGTAGTACGCGTCGGCAGACACGTCGGTGAAGGGATTATAGGTGCTGGAGGGCTCCGGACAGCCCATGGCACGCCACAGGAAGGTGACGCACTCGCCTCTCTTTACCGTCGCGTCGGGAGCGAAGATGCCGTTGGCCAGGTCTCTGCCGTTGGTGATCTGGGGCTCGGCGTAGAAGGCCCACAGGACCGCGTTATAGTAGAGATCGCTCTCAAACACGTCCACGAAGGGGTTGGGCCGGGTGTCCAGAGGCTCGCTGCCGGGGAGCTTGAAGACGATCTTGGAGTAGTAGTCCTGTCCCGCGTCCGTCAGGGCCATGGTGGCCGTCTTGTCCAGATTCAGGGTGAACTCGCCCCCGACCGTGGCGGAAGAGGCAACGTCCATCTGCAGGCTGCCGCCGTTCCAGGACAGCAGCACGTCGCTGTTGCCGTCCTTGTCCAGATCCAGGCCGCTGGGATCGCCCAGCTTATAGCTGATCTGGCTGGCGGCCTTGACGGTCTCCTCAACGGCCTTGCCGTTGCTCTCGCCGCCGTCAACGGTGTAGGTGCCGCCGGTGAGATCCACTGTCAGGGTACCCAGATTCTGGGCCACCCCGCCGGGGAACTTGAAGGTGATGCTGGAGTAATAGGAGGAGCCGGCGCTGATGTGGGAAACAGCCTCCGTGGAGAGGGTGATCGTCACGTTGCCGGCCTGTTCGCTGAAGCTGCCGGCCTTCCATGTGACCACGCCGCCGGAGGATTCCTGCTCGATGTCCGTTTTGCCGCTGCTGTTGAGCTCATAGCCTTTGCTGTCACTTGATGAGACGATCGTTTTGTCATAAGCCGCCACCATCAGCATAGATAAGAACAGCGCCGTGTACTGGTCGCTGGGGAGGTCGCTCACGATGTAGGGCCCGTTGGTCAGATCGACCGTGAGATTGCCTAGGTCGACCTTCTCCTTCTCGCCGCCGGCCTTGAGCGTGATCTGCACGTAGGGGTCCCAGAATTCATCCAGCGACGCAAAACTCACGGTGCCGGTGTTTACCGTGACCATGGAGCTGTTGAAGGACGGGAAATCATAGCCGGAATTGGGCTGCAGATAGACCTTCATGGTGTAGGTCTCGCCGGCCTTGTAGTTCCCGGAGGCGTCGAAATTACCCGACACCTCGACTTTGGAGACCTTGCACTGGTTTCCGACGACGCCGACCCCGGAGGTCTGCTTCGGCTGCCCCGCCACCGGGGACTGGATGCCCGTCAGACTGACGGAGGTGATATGTTCATACAGCGCGTCATAGGTGTATTTGCAGTGGGCGGACGAGCTGTAGACGCTCGACATCGTCACATCACCGGGAAATCCATCCACAGAGAGACCGCTTCTGAATTCGGTATAGGCATCCACGGTCTTCAGATCGAACTCCACCGTGTATTTCAGGCCCGACAGGAACTTGTCGCTGGACTTGAGCACGTTGGAGGGCTTCCCTTCGGGATACCACTTCACGTTCTGGACCGCATAGCGCGCGGGTTCGTCGGACGTGACCGTGCATTCGCCGGCCGTCTTGCTGGTATCGGGCCAGCTTGCGTTCACCTCCGCACACCAGGCGGAGGGATATTTCGCGTCAAAGCCGTCCGAGACATAGGTATAGCAGGGGTAATAGAGCTTGACCCAGGTATAGGTATAATGCGCGTTGTCGCTCCAGCCGTGGTCGAATTCTGTGGGCTGCGGATGGGTCAGATTCGGGTAGCCATAGAATGCCGACTGCGACACCTGGAGCTTCCGCTCGGGCAGCTTGTCCGTTGAGTTCGCGGTGTTGATGGAGTTCAGCGGCTTGCTCAACTCGAACATGACGTTGTCGTTCTCATAGGCGCCCAGAAGCACCCACAGGAAGTAGCTCTGTCCGGTCTGGAACGTTTCGCCGGCCAGATCGCTGTTGCCGTACTCAGGCATCGTCCACCGATACGTGCTGGTGGAACTTGTCGTGCCGCCGCTGCCCCAGAAGACACACCCGACTTTCACGGGGCCCTGTTTGCTGGAAACCGTGATCGTGGTGCCGTCGCTGGAGGTGGCCGTGCTGCCGCTGCACGTAAAGCTGGGGATCTCAACGCCTGCCACCGGCGAGGTGACGCCGCTGATCGTGACGTCCTTGAGCACGGCCTTATCGGCTAGCGCCGTGATGGGCAGCAGGGTCAGGACCAGCATCAGGCACAGCAGGGCGCTTACGATGCGTTTCTTTTTATTCATGAACAAAACTCCTTTCCGGTCCGTTTCTGTTTCTCTTTTTCTGCGTTGTGGTCCGTCACGCGGGCCGCAGACTTCGCAGCTTGCGTCTGATAAGAATATAACAAGGAGAACTCCCCCCCTTATACAAATCATAATAACGTTAGCTCACTAAAATCGCAAGCAAAAAGTTTTCCATCATCATAAATCATAATAAAAAAGCGCCCCTGAGA
>JAEEGL016378744.1_pt1 | contig 12251 bp, 13 predicted proteins | sample 9134231 | NCBI WGS metagenome assembly JAEEGL01 (sample SAMN16246548, study PRJNA631951) | gut metagenome | biome: gut microbiome; feature: rumen; material: fiber-attached | host: Bos | place: Iran: Karaj | collected 2018-10
AAAAATTAAATAAGGATATTTGCTATACTCACACCTCTCACCACCATCACCCAACCCCCATCACCCAACACCCATCTCCCAACACCCATCACCCAACACCCATCACCTACCACCCAATAAAAAAACTGTCATCTGTCATTTGTCATAGCTGTCATAGCTCTGAGTCCTAGGTATTGAAAGTGCAAAATCAAGGGGTGGAACCCCGCCGCCGACCAGCTACGGGCTGAGTGGCAGTCAGGTCGTAGCTGACCTGCAATCAGCTACGGGCGGATAATAAAATGAGGGATTCGACGTTAATAGAATAAATCGCGGAAAAAGAATGGTGTTGGCTTCGTGGGTAGCCACGCTGTCAATTTCACGCTTCAGCTGCTGCTCCTCAACCTGTTCATCTGGATGGGCATACCGAAGCAATGGGCTCTCATTCCTGTGTTTTGCATTTGTGTCCCTATCAACTTCATCCTGATTAGATTGACCATGAAGAAGTGGCATTGATGTTGTAGCAGCGGCGGCAAAGCGACACCACTCCCCTACACTACCCCAAAAACAGCGAAGGCCTTCGTACCAGTGACGAAAGCCTTCGTTGTTGTTACCAGTCTTACGACCTTATTATTCAGCCTTCTTTTTGGCTGCGGTCTTCTTTGCGGGAGCCTTTTTGGCAGGTGCTTCCTTTGCAGGAGCCTCTTCAACGGGAGCTTCCTTGACGGAAGCTTCTTTTGCGTGTGTTTCTTTTGCAGGAGCCTGCTCGGCAGCCTCTGCGGGCTCAGCAGCCTCTTCCTCCTTGAAGTCGGTGATGCCGTTCTCAATGAGGATGTTGTACCACTGCAGGAGCTTCTTGATGTCGCTGTTGTGAACGCGCTCGCGGTCGAAGGTGGGGAGCACCTTGGCGAAATACTCGCGCAGCTCGTCGCCGCTGGCCTTCTTCACGTCGATGCTGGCTTTCTTGCCCTGCTCGAGCGTCTTCAGGCTCTCGAGCACATCGGTCAGAGGCACATCCTCATCGTCAGTAAACATGGCGATATCGCCCAGTGAGGTGATACGGTCGGTTGCAAAAGCAGGACCACGACGGTGGGTAGCATCGAGGGCCTCAACGATGAGGTTCTTATTACCACGCGACACCAGTTTGTAGAGGCCAGGACGGCCAGAAATTGCTAAAATAGTCTGTTTCATTGTCTTTATCGTTTTTTATTGTTATAATAATTTCTTTATTTTGCCGGAGGTTCCGGAGATTCCGGATTATCCGAACATTTCCGGGGGCCGGATTATCCGGAGGTTCTGGACGCCTCCTATCCTTTTTCTATCAGCCCAAGGATGCGGTCGATCTGCGGTTCGAGCGGTTGCTGGCCGTCGTTCTCAATCGCATAGTCGGCCCGCTTTGCCACCTCCTGCTGCGCCCACTGGCGATGAATCCACTCCAGCGCCTTCTCGCGGCTGATGCCGTCGCGCTGCATGACGCGGCTGATGCGCACCTTTTCAGGAGCTGTGACGGCGATGACGCGATCTACCAGCCGCTCGAAGCCCGACTCATAGAGGATGGCGCACTCCATCCACTGAGCACCGCTCTGCTCGAAATCCTGCGCCACAGCAGGATGCACAATCGCATCGATGGCATGCGCATTGGCTTCTGAGGCCAACAGGAACTTAGCCACCACGGCCTTGTTGAGCGTTCCGTCAGGCAGATAGGTATCGGCACCTATCAGACAGGTCAGCTGCTGTCGCAAGGCGGCTGACGTGCGCATGAGGTGCTTTGCTGCCGCATCGCAGTCGTAGATCTCGATGCCGCGAGCTGCCAACAGCTTGCAGACGTAGCTCTTGCCGCTACCGATACCGCCTGTGATTGCTATCTTCATGGCTAATCCTCTGAGTCATCATCGTCAGCTGCAGCAGACGCAGGCACCTCATGGCTGCGCTTCTCTATGAGATAGTCAACCGTGTTCACCTCCAGATGGGCACGCGAGACGCCGTCAGGAATCCGTTGCAGATAGATGTTGCACTTGGGCGACTGGCTGCTCAGCTCGCTATAGTCGGCCACCACTTCAAAGTCGGCAGCCGACAGTTTGCTGAAGTTCTTCACGCCTGTGACAAAGTGTACCTTCACCTTGCTTGGGAAGGTGCGGAGCACCATATCAGTAGGCATGTTGATGCCCACGACGGGCACATTGTCTATGATGCCCTCGGTCAGGATGTCGGTCATAAAGCTGATAGTCACCTCGTCGGGCACCATTTTTACGCCTTTCATCTTCTGCAGGCGACAGGTCACGGTGAGCGTGTCGCGCACGTCAGGATAGTGCAGGGGCTCTGTATAGACCTCGCTGATGCTGTCGAGCTTGGGCGATGGTGCATAGATGGTGATGCTGTCAGGCTGATAGACCACATCGGCCATGTAGTAGAGATTCTCAGGTGTCACAGAGCCGCGCCACTTCACAGCCACACGCTTCTTCTCACCTCTATTATAATAAAAGGTGATGTCGGGCTTCACAGAGACAATCTTCGTGGAGGCCACAAAACGGCTGGCTGCCAGCTTCTCCAGATCAGCAGCCGGAACGACACCGCGCCCATCGCGCGCATAAGTCTTGAAGCTCACAGGCAGCGGGCGCAGGGCATCGCCATAGAGATAGGTGCTGATCACGTAGCCCTTGTCAACCACCGTGACACGGATGGTGTCAGTCTCTGGCGACGTGAGCACGGCATTCTTGGGCACGTCAGTATAATATACGGGTATCTCCAGTTCCTTTTCATACGTCTCGTTGAGGGTCATCAACAGCCAGAAGATGCCTGCAACGGCGAAGAAGAACAAAAAAAGCAGCAATTCCTTGTTCACTTTACCGAACAGGGAATTACATATCTTATGGATAATATCGCGTATATTCACACAGATCTTACTTCATTGCGTTGGCGTTGGCTGCATTAGCGGCAGTAGCGAACACAGAGCTCTTCTCAACGGTAATCACCACATCTGAAGCAATCTTCAGGTCAACGGTGTTCTTGACCAGGTCGATCTTCTTCACCGTACCGTGAATACCGCCACCCGTCACTACGGGTGTACCCTCTTTCAGTTCGTTCTGGAACTTCTGGATCTCCTTCTGACGCTTCTGCTGAGGACGAATCATGAAGAAATACATGACGGCAAAGATTGCAATCATCATGATGATCATGCTCATACCGCCACCTTGTGCAGCCTGGGCTGCAAGAAAAATGTTTGTCATTGTTGTTGTTTTATTCTATTGATTAATCTTTTTCTTTTTTCGTTATTACGGGATAACGTTATTTCGTTATTACGACTCGCTAATGAAACTTTTTCGTTCTTTTAGTCGGCTGTCGCCTTTGTAAAAGCGGCAATGCCGAGCAATTACGACTCGCTATCGAGACTCTTTCATTACTGCTGCTGCTCCTTCTTGGGATCCTTCATCTGCTTCATCAGGCGGCCCGTTTTCACGAGATGGCGGGCGATGGCGTCGAGCATGCCGTTGATATAGCCGCCGCTGCGAGGCGTGGAGTAGAGCTTGGCCAGCTCCACAAACTCATTGATGGTCACATTCAGCGGAATGCTGGGGAAGGTGAGCATCTCGGCAATGGCTATCTGCATGATGATGACATCCATGTAGGCCAGACGAGAGAAGTCCCAGTTGCGTGAAGCCTCGCTCATGAAGTGCTGATACTCGTTGGCATTCATGATGGTAGCACGGAAGAGCTTGCGAGCATAGTCCTTCTCCTCCTCGCTGTCATATTCAGGCAGCAACTCTTGCTTCGAACCGTTCTTCTCGTCGAAGCGCTTGATGGTTTTCAGCACGAAGGTATCGACCACATCCTTATCGTCGTTCCAGTAGAGGCTGTGCTCTTCCAGTAAAGAGTCGAGGCTTTCGTTCTCCTGGATGAACATGCGATACAACTTACGCCACAGCTCACGGTCTGTCTCGTAGTCGTCCTCCTTGCTCTCCAAGTAGTCCTTATACAACTGACTCTGCGACATCTGCTCGAACAGACGTCCCACAAACTCAGCATCGTCAGCCCAACTACGCTTCTGTGTCTCCATAAACTCTGCCAACTGCTTGTTGCTCTCCAGCTGCAAGGCAAAGCGGTTCATAGTGAACTTAGCCGACGGCTCAGGTCGCCCTTCTCGCAGGGCTTTGCCTTTCTCGATTTCGAGACGACGGCGCGACTCATTGGTAACAGCTATGATCAGGGCCAGCAGGTAGTTGTAGAGGTCGTAGGCTTTCGACAGACTGAAAAACAATTCCTTCTCTGCTGTGTCAATGTTCTTGTTACCGTTTTGATAGTACGCGTAGGTTAACTGAACAATCTTAATTCGTATGATTTCTCTATTAATCATGTAGCACTAACTTTATAAATAAGTGGTTATCGGATGCAAATTTAGTGATTTTTCCTTGACCTCACAAAAAAAATGAGTGTTTTTTTGAGTTTTTTCATAATTTATTGTTTTGGAATTTTTGTAATTCACGAATATTTAGTACCTTTGCACCGCTTTTCGCGAAAGCACTACGATATTATTAAAAAGATTCGTGTGATGGTGAATTAAGCAAATTAACATTATTAACAAACTTAATTTAGAGTAACACAAAGTTATGAGAGAAATTGCAATCTCTGGAAACAAGCGCGAGGCTACTGGCAAGAAGGCTTCAAAGCTGATGCGCAAAGAGGGACTGATTCCCTGCAATCTGTATGGTGAGACAAAAGGTCAGAACGGTCTGCCTGAGGCACTGTCGTTCGCAGCATCTTTCGCTGAGCTGCGCAAGGCAGTTTATTCTCCCCACGTATTCATTGTAAACCTGAACATCGACGGCAAAGAGCGCAAGGCCATCATCAAGGAACTGCAGTTCCACCCCACGACCGACGCTCTGCTGCATGCTGACTTCTATGAGGTGAGCGAGACGAAGCCCATCACCGTGGGTATCCCCGTGAAGCTCAACGGTCTGGCTCAGGGTGTGCGTGAAGGTGGTAAGCTGAACCTCTCTATCCGCAAGATCGACGTGACCGCTCCTTATAAGAACATCCCCGAGATTCTTGAAATCGACGTGACCAACCTCGGTCTGGGCAAGGCTATCAAGGTAGGCGAGCTGAGCTTCGAGGGTCTGACACTGGCTACTCCCGCTCAGGTGGTGGTTTGCTCTGTGAAGGAGACTCGTGCTTCTAAGGCTGCCGCTGCTGCCGAAGCTGCTAAATAAGCAACGCTGAATGGATAAATTCTTAATTGTTGGACTGGGCAACATCGGTTCGGAATACGAACAGACCCGCCACAATACAGGTTTCATGGTATTGGATGCTTTTGCGAAGGCATCCAATATCTGTTTTGAGGACAAGCGCTACGGCTTCGTGGCAGAGACCTCGCTGAAAGGGCGCAAGGTGCTGCTGCTCAAGCCCTCGACCTATATGAACCTCAGCGGCAATGCCGTGCGCTATTGGCTCAACAAGGAGAACATAGACCAGCACAACATGCTCGTTGTCAGCGATGACGTCGCCCTACCCCTGGGTGCCTTCCGCTTGAAGGCCAGCGGCTCCAACGGTGGCCACAACGGCCTGGGACACATCCAGCAGCTCATCGGTCAGGACTATCCCCGTCTGCGCATGGGCATCGGTAGCGACTATCCGCAGGGCGGACAGATCAACTGGGTGCTCGGACGCTACTCTGCCGAAGAGCTCCAGATGCTCCAGCCCAGCATCGACACCGCCGTCGAGATGATCAAGAGTTTTGTGTTGGCCGGCATCGACATCACGATGAACCAATATAATAAATTAGGTAAGAAATGAACGAGGCCCGCTTAGACAAATGGCTCTGGGCAGCCCGCATCTTCAAGACGCGCTCCATCGCTGCCGATGCCTGCAAGAACGGACGCGTGACGGTCAATGGCGTCATCGTCAAGCCTTCACGCAGCGTGAAGGCGGGCGACACGGTGGCTGTGCGCAAGCCACCCATCACCTACTCTTTCAAGGTGCTGAAGACCATCGAACAGCGCGTAGGTGCAAAGCTGCTCCCTGAGATCTACGAGAACGTGACCACAGCCGACCAGTATGAGTTGCTGGAGATGAACCGCATCAGCGGCTTCGTCGATCGCGCCCGAGGCACAGGCCGCCCCACGAAGAAAGACCGCCGCGCTATGGATGCCTTCGTCATCCCCTCGCTCGAAGGCTTCACAGGCTTCGACTTCGACAACTGGGACGAGGATGACGATGACGACGAGGAGAGCGAAGACGCATAAGAACAAACGACAAAAACAAACGACATCACCCAATAAACTAAAAAAGACAATGAAACACATTCAAATGCTATGTCTGGCAGGTGCTGTCAGCGCCATCATGAGCTCCTGCCTGGAAGACAAAGAGAACTACCAAGCCGGATTCCCCTTGCTGAAAACGAAGGGCACCTATCTCTATGCCAACACCGTCAGCGACACGCTCTACGTGGAGAGCTACGGCTCCTGGCAGATCACCAACAAGGAGAATGCCAGCTGGATCAGCCTTGACCCGATGAAGGGCTACGGCTATATGAGCTATTCCGTCGGTATCAAGGTGGAACAGAACAAGACTGGCGAAGCGCGCGTGGCCCCCTTCAAGATTGAAGACGCCAAGCACCCTGACGATGCCTATATCAACTGGAACTTCTACCAGGTGGCCACCCGCATGGACGGCACGTTCGGTAATGCTCCTCTGGTGAAGACCATCACAGGCAGCGACGGCAGCAGCATCAAGCTGACCTACGACGCACAGCAGCGCCCCCAGACGCTCCTGATCAAGAAAGACGACAAGCAACTGGCCAACTACACCGTGACCTACGATGACTACTCGCAGAAGGTGACCGTCAACAACGGCAGCAGCAACCTCACGGCCAGCCTCAACTCAGCCAGCGTGCCCCTGTCGTTCACAGGTATCAACGACACCGTCAAGATTGTAGAACAGGACTGGTACAACATGTATCACTCCAATGCCTACGCCTTCAATGTGGAGCAGTACCGTTCCGACGGTTCCTACGCCGTGTTCAGCCATCTCATCAAGAAGATGGAGACCCATCCTGACAGCACCCACTGTGCCGACAGCCTGCGCTATCAGGCTCGCGAGGGCAGATACGGAACCATTGAGCGCGAATACATGGGACTGACCTACAGCACGATGGACAACCGCTGCCAGTCGGTCGATGCCAACCAGCTGGTGCTGGGCGTGGAGCATTGCAACCCCTACCTGTTCATGTCGCTGTTCCGCTATACCCGCAGTTCGATGATTATCAGCAAGGCCACCTTTGAGCGCGAGGCTGACAACATCACCGTCGGCGCAGAGCTCAATTCTGACAAGAGCGTGAAGAAGCTCAGCGTGGCCCGCAACGGACAGACCATCACCTACGATTTCTCCTACACAGAATAGTTTTTCCCCATTCAGACCATGCTGCTACATTTCTTCTTAATCATCGTAGGCATCGCACTTGTGCTGTGGGGAGCCGACCGTATGACCGAAGGCGCTTCGGGCATCGCACGCAAACTGAACGTGCCTGAGATCGTCATAGGCCTCACCATCGTGGCTGCCGGCACCTCGGCTCCAGAGCTGTGTATCAGCCTCGTCTCAGCCCTGAGAGGCACAACCGACCTGGCTATCGGCAACGTGGTGGGTTCGAACATCTTCAACACGCTGCTCATCGTGGGCTGTGCTGCCATCGCTGCACCCATGACCATCTCGAAGTCCACCGTGCTGAAAGACATCCCCTTTGCCCTCGCAGCCTCAGTCCTGCTGGTCATCATCTCGATGGACGGCTGGCAGTCGCTCAGTCTCCGAGGCAACGTCATCAGCCGTCTCGACGGCATCTGGCTCCTGCTGGCCTTCGCCGCCTTCATGTACTACACCTTCAGGGTGGCTAAGACGGGACACGCTGAGGCAAGCGAGAAGAAGCCTATGCCTATCTGGCTGGGCATCACCTGGACGCTGGTGGGACTGACCTGCCTCGTGGTGGGTTCCAACTTCTTCGTCAGTTCGGCTGCAGCAGTAGCCACAGACTTCGGCATCAGCGAGAGCGTGGTGGGTCTGACCATCGTGGCTGGCGGTACCAGTCTGCCTGAGCTCGCTACGAGCGTCGTGGCTGCCCGTAAGGGACAGTCGGCTATCGCAATGGGCAATGTGATTGGCTCTAACGTGTTCAACATCCTGCTCATCCTGGGCACCACAGCCACCATCTGTCCGATGGAGATTGGCGGCATCACCCTCATCGATATCGGCATCATGCTGCTTGCGATGGTGCTCATCTGGCTCTTCTCCTACACGAAATACACGATTGAGCGCTGGGAGGGCTATATGCTCGTCGCCATCTTCACCATCTATTTGGGGTGGCTGCTCTACAATCTGTAGGATTATCCGCAGGACAATCTGTAGGATTATCCGCAGGACAATCTTTAGGAGACGCCCAAACATAAGAATAGCGCCAGTTGTCATCAAGGCAATTGGCGCTATTCTCGTGTAAGCTCAGTCTCGTTAGAATCCGTAGATCTCAGCAAGTTTCTGGCCCAGTTTGTTACCTCGCAGGTCAACGGCGATGATCGTGCCCTTGGGGTCAACAAGGATGCTGCTGGGAATAGAGCGGATGCCATAGACCTCGGCTGCCAGCGTCTGCCAGAATTTCAGGTCAGAGAGGTGAACCCAGTTGAGTCCTCCCTCTCGGATGGCACGCTTCCAGGCGTCAGCCGAACGGTCGAACGAGAGACCCACCACGTTGAAGCCGGCCTCCTTGTATTTCTCGTAGTTGGCCTTCACGTTAGGCATCTCCTGCATACAGGGGCCACACCACGAAGCCCAGAAATCCACGAGTACATACTGACCCTTGCCCACATAATCGCTCAGATGGTGAGCCACACCCGTGGTGTCGTTTTCCACCAGGTCGGTAAACATCTTGCCAGGTGCCCGCTTCTCCAGCGACTTCAGCATCTGCTTGGCCTGATCGCAGAGGGGATGATCCAAGAAGGGGTCGCCAGCCTCGATGGTAGCCTTCAGCTCTTCGTAGCTCAAGCTGTACATCAGCTGACAGAGCACGAAGGCACCAATCACGTTGTCCTTGTTCTCAGCCAGCGTCTTGCGCAGCAGCGCATCCATCTGCTCCTCGCTCTCAACCTTGTTCATCTGCTGCACCAGAGCTGACAGGCGCTCGTTGAGCTTGGAGCCCGTCACCTCGTCGGTCGTCATGTCGAGGGTGATTTCCGAGCCATCCACGATAAAGAAGCTCTGCGTGCGATGCTCGCGGTCGAGCAGCACCATCAGCGTCTGGTCGGGCTTACTGCCTGACACCGTAAACGCTCCGTTCGTCACCTGAACCGTCTCGGGCTGCGTGCGTCCTGTCATATCACCCATCTGCAGCATCTTCGCCTCAGCATGTGCCTTACCCTTCACGGTGAAGGCCGTCTGTGCCACCGCCGGCATCATCGCCAGCAGGAAGGCACCAATCGTTAGAATCTTTTTCATTTGTTTTGTTCTTTCTTTTTTCGTTATATCGTTATTACGTTATTTCGTTCTTTTAGTCGGCTGTCGCCTTTGTAAAAGCGGCAATGCCGAGCGATTACGACTCGCTATCACAACCAGCTATGACGTTATTTCGTTATTACGACTCGTTATGATGTTATTTCATTATTGGCGTTCCTCATTGACGAGTTTCGTTATTACGAAATAACGTTATAACGTCATAACGACTCGCAATATCCACGCTCTCATCATCCATGACTCGCATCATCCATCATCTTTACACGATGCTCCTCGTCCCATTGCATTGAGGATAGTTTGAACAACTCCAGAACTCCTTGCCAGAGTTCATGCCTTTCTTCGCCACACGCTTAATCATCGGCTTGCCACAAAGGGGACATTGGGGTGCATCAGCTTGCACGCTCTGCTCTTTGCGATAGGCCAAACGCTCGGCCGTCAGAGCCTCAGTAAACCCGCCTTCCTCACGGAAAGAGTCTAACTGATTTCCTATCTGTTTTCCTAACATCATGATGAGCCTATTGCAGAGCACTAATATGCTGTTGGCCACCGTGACAGAATCCTCTGAAAGCAGCCATTCGTCGAAGTAATGCTTCTGCTTAAGTATATGGAGACTGCTCTGATAAAGCACATCATCCTGATAATCAGGTTTGTCCAATCGCACACTTGCCACTTTCAGGTAATCAGCTGAATGCATAGACCAAGGCACTTGCTCCTGCCGAAGTAACCAATTCTGAAAATCGTTAGCTAACTCAGCAAGGGTTGCGCGAGCCACATCAGTAAGTTTCATCTCTGTCTCTTTCGAGGTACTATGACGGGAGTTACCCTCAGCGATATTGGCTGGAGCCGATCGTGCAGCTTGCGTCATTTGGTCATACTGCCGTCCACAAGGGTCATTTGTGTGGTTCAGGAAGCGTACACAGAAATCTTGTGTGGCCAGTTGAATCACATTGGCCATCACCCACGTATCAAGCCAATAATATCCGAATTTCGTTATTTGCATCGCCATAAATTAATTGAGAGAGCTAAGGTACAAAGTATCAGCCACCGAATAATAAAGATACTGACCTACGTGAAGCACATTTGACGTTCCATCAGGAAAATGGGAAATGGTACGCCCATCGGATGCCAACATATAGAAATCTCTGCCATCGGGACATTTGCGACCTATGCAGACCTTATCACCCACAGTAAATAATCGATAGTAAACATCGTGGTCTGCATACTTCTCTTTGATTTGCAAGTTGCCGTCCAACGAATACACATCGCCATTATCGCATACAGCTACATATTCATCCTCAGGCACCTGCAACTGCTGGAAAGCGTTTCCCTTCTTCACATAGAGAAGCGTATCGCTACAGATTCTGGATATCAGGCCGTTTCGTTTTTCCCAAGACAAATAGTTTATAGACAACTGCTCACCACTTTTCTTATCGTATCGGGCAATGTAGGGTTTATTCAGATGGGAAACTGGGAACAAAGGGGAATTCGTCTTTATATAACCATAATTAATCAGCTTCAACGTGTTTCCTTCGTCTTTCAGATCGTTTTTCGCCATTGCCGGATGTTTCACCGACCAGACAACATCTAAGTTCTTGTCAAAGCAAGTGAGTTTCTTCCATTCCGCCAAATATACTTTATCATCACTAACTACCACCGGATGATTAGCCCCTTGGGGTGATGTGATATATGTATGTTCAGCCAATAGCCCTTTTTTCCGTCCAAACTTATGAATCTTCTGAGCCAGCACCAAAATTGTTGATTTGCTGAACTGATGTACACTTCGAAGAGACGTAATAAAGTCATAGTCCATCAATTCACTCCAAAGTTTTTCTCCTGTGCTCATACTGATAGCATCCAATTCGACATCGAATCCAGTTCCTGTTTCTCGCAGCAGCAGTATAATATCTGCCTCCTTCTTATATAGGAACCCTCTGAAATCGTACTCTTTCCACACATCATGACCATTCCAGTCAATCAGCGAAAGAGATCCCTGAGAAGACAGAAGAATTCCTTTGTCAAGAATTTGGATTCCTTCTTTCTCTTTCTTTTGCAATATTGGTGAATGATATACAAGTTCATGCTTCTGCAAATTGAAAAGCCCTACCTGTAGCGACTCATCTTTCTTCTTATCAGCATCTGCGAAGGATATACACAAAGATGTACTATCAGGACTAACAAACATTTCTGATATGTTCCGATGTAGCTTATAGCTGATACTATCCTGAGCTATCATCGAAAGACTCATCAACCAAAAGAAGCTGAAACTGAATAGACTTTTCATACTCAATTATTTGAAAACGCGACTGCAAAATTATAAAAAAACTCTGAACAGCCAAAGATTTTGACAAAAAACATCAAGAAACAATCGTGAATCTTCGTCCTTTTATCTTTGTTTTGAAGAAACTTTCGTACCTTTGCATGCGAAATAAAGAAATGAGTATAGGGGTACTTGACCAACCCCCTCTATCAAAACAAGAAAACGATGAAAGAAAGAAAAGAAGAAGGTCTGCGCCTCTTAGGTAAGGACACCGATTATGCCAGCAGCTACAACCCCGGCGTGCTGGAGACGTTTGAGAACATGCATCAGGAGAACGACTACTGGGTGCAGTTCAACTGTCCTGAGTTTACATCGCTGTGTCCTGTGACAGGCCAACCCGACTTTGCAGAGATCAAGATTATGTACCTGCCCGACAAGCGCATGGTGGAATCGAAGAGCCTGAAACTCTACCTCTTCTCGTTCCGCAATCACGGTGACTTCCATGAGGACTGCGTGAACACCATCATGAAGGATC
>JAEEGL016834539.1_pt1 | contig 12251 bp, 12 predicted proteins | sample 9134231 | NCBI WGS metagenome assembly JAEEGL01 (sample SAMN16246548, study PRJNA631951) | gut metagenome | biome: gut microbiome; feature: rumen; material: fiber-attached | host: Bos | place: Iran: Karaj | collected 2018-10
AATCTTCCGATTCTTCCGAATCCGTTAATCGCAACTTTTACTGACATTTTAACTGCCTCCAATTTAATATTAAAATAAGTCTTGCTTATTTTTTTCCTACATAAATACAAAAGAGATATTATAAAAATATAATTTTATTGTCAAACGAAAATTATATTATTTTACTTCAACCTCAAATATACCGGTATGTTTTTCTATATTTTCTATTGTTAAATAATTGTCCGTTAAGGCCTTATTTCCCCTTAAAGAAACCGCTTTTCTTGTAGTACCGACAAATTTTTTAAAGTAATTTTGTTCCAATTCTTTACTTAAGTCTAATAACTTATCGGTTCTTATCTTTGACTGACCGTTTTTATAAACTTGTTTTAAAGAATATGCTTTTGTCCCTTGTCTTGGTGAAAAAGGAAACACATGTAACCTTGCAAATTCATTATCTTTTAAAAAGTTGTATGTTATATCAAAATCTTTATCTGTTTCTGTAGGAAATCCGCATATAACATCTGTTGTTATGGATATATCGCTAAAATTTTGCTTCAGTAAATTCATTTTATCTAAAAAATCTTTAGATAAATATTTTCTGTTCATATCTTTTAAAACAGTATCCGAAGCTGATTGTATAGGAATATGCAGGTGGTGACAAAATCTTTCTTTTTCATTTCTAATTATATCTATAAGTTCATCTGTTATTTCATTAACTTCTATTGAAGACAACCTTATTCTAAAAAGTTTATTTATATTTTTATATATATGCGATAAAAGATACGATATTCCTTTGTCATATTTACCTATATGTATTCCGGTAAGAACTATTTCGCTGTAACCGATATCGGTTAAATTGTTTATTTCTTCGATTATTTTATCTACAGGTTTTGACCACATGATGTTTCTTGCATAAGGAACAATGCAATAAGAACAAAAACTGTTACATCCGTCTTGAATTTTTATAAATGCTCTTGAATGGTTATCAAAAGTTTTTATTCGTTGTTCACTGCCTTTCAAAATTTCTTCTTTCATTAAAATTTCAATAAAAGGAAATTTCTGTAATATCTTTTCTTTTGCAACTTTGGCAAAACAACCTGTTAAAACAATTCTTGCTTTTTCATTTTTTGTGTGAAACTTTTTTATTATCTGTTCACATTGTTTATCTGCATGTGCGGTGACGGAACAAGAGTTTATTATAATGGTATCTGCCTGTTCGAAATTATCGACGTATGCGAAATCTTTCAAACAATATTTTTCTCTTATTATTTGACTTTCATACTGATTAATCTTACAACCGAACGTATAAATAAATAAATTTTTCATAAAAATTTTATAGCGGCCTTAATATTTTGGCTATAATTTTGCAACTAACTCAATCGAGTACATCCCTACGGGAAACATCCGTACACTTCATTCGTTAGTTGCTTCATTCTAGCCTAAAATCTTAAGGTCTTTAACGACAACGACCAACGACAAAAACGAGATTCCGTATCAAGTACGGGATAACAAGAATTTCAATTATAAATTATAAACCGATGTCACAATGCTTGAAGCAACTATTGCAGCCGTTTCAACTCTTAAAATATTTTTGCCTAAAGTTACGGTTTTAAAGCCGTTTTGTAATGCTAAATCAATTTCAGTTTTATCAAATCCCCCCTCGGGACCGATAAAAATATTTATATTTTTTATATCTTTGTTTTCTTTTAACAAATCCAAAATATTTTTTTCTTCTTCACTTTCCCATGGTAACACATTTAATGTATTTTCTTTGCCGGAAATTTTTTCTGCTATTTCATTAAACTTTACGGGCTTTTCTATCGGCATAATATCTGCCCGCCAACTTTGAGAACTTGCCGATATTGATATTTTTTTATATCTTTCAAGTTTGTTTTCCGATAATTCTTTTACTACACTTCTTACATATATTATGGGAACTATTTTCGATACGCCTATTTCTGATGCCTTTTCTATAAGCCAATCAAATCTTTCCCCTTTGGGAATAGCGGTATATAATGAAATTTTCGTTTCCGGTAAAACAAGAGTTTTTGAGGACAAGATTGTTCCTTGCATACTTTTTTTGCCTATATTATCTATTCTTGCTTTATAGGAATTCCCTAATCCGTCAAAAATATTTATTTCATCGCCAACGGAAAATCTTCTAACCGCAGACAAATAATGAAATTGTTCGTTTTCTATAACAAAACTTTTATCTTTTATATCTTTTGGATTAACATAAAAATGTGGCATGGTTATATCCGATACTATTTGTGAACTTCAACTTCCAAAGAAATATCCAATGACGGTGCGGAATGAGTAATCATTCCTATTGATATTCTTTCAATTCCAAGTTTTGCATAATTTTTTATCGTCTTAAAATTTACTCCGCCGGAAATTTCTATTAAAGGTTTGTATGTGGAAGTTGAACTTGATCTTATGAGTTTTACCATTTTTACCAAGTCTTTCTGCTTCATATTATCAAGCATTATAATATCTGCTTTTGCAGCTATGGCATTTCTAACATGTTGTTCATGTTCACATTCTATAAGAACTTTAAGTTTTTTATATCTTTTTCTTATCTCTTTAACTTTTAGAGTTAAGTCATCTATTAAAGCCAAATGATTATCTTTTATTAAAACCATATCCGACAAATTCATTCTGTGATTTTTCCCGCCACCGCACCTGACAGCATATTTTGATACATTTCTAAAACCGGGAAGTGTTTTTCTTGTATCGAATATTCCGGCTTTAGAACCTTTTATGATTTTAACGAATTTATTTGTTGTTGTAGCTATTCCGGAAAGTTTTTGTATAAAATTTAAGGCTGTTCTTTCTCCTACAAGTAACGGAGCTGCAGGACCTTTAACAGTTAATATAATATCGCCTTTTTTCACAACTTCGGCATCTTTTTTAAACACTTTAAATTTGAATTTTTTGCTGAGTCTTAAAAGGACATGTTTAAATGCATCCACACCGCACAAAATACCGTCGCCTTTTGCTATTAAAACAGCTGAGGCATTCTTGCCGTCCAAATTTAAACTTTTGGATGTGACATCGTTATTTGCGCAATCTTCTTTAAGCGCTAAGGAAACTATTTCGTCTATATCTTTTATAATATTCATAGCCTTTTTATTTTAATTTATTTACAACAAAAAATCAAATCTTTAAACTGTACTCTAAATTTGATATATTCTGTTATTATGAAGATATGTTTTATATGTCATGCAAATATATGCAGAAGTTTTATTTCTCAAGAAATTTTAAAACATCTTTTACTTAAAGATAACAGAACGGATATCAAAGTTATATCAAGAGGAACTTACGCTTTGGATTATCTTACTGTTCCTCAAAAAATAAAAGATTTTTTATCCGAAAACAATATTGCATACAAAGAACATACCCCAAAACAATATGGTAAAGAAGATATTGTTTCAAGTGATTTTATTTTTGTTATGACAAAAGAACAATATGACGAGATTACCGATAAATATTCCGAATATTCAGATAAAACACATCTTTTAGAAGAGTACGTATCAAATAAAACGAGAGATATAGAAGATCCTATATCTCTCGAAGGTAAAAAATTTAAAAAAGTCGCAACTGACTTAAAAAATATTATATTAAAACTTTACGAAACAAAATTAAAAAGTTAGAAACAAAGTTTTAATTGTATACCGGCTCTGTTGTTAACATATTCGGCAACAGAACAATTCGAAGTTCTGTTTCTGAACTGATACCACAAACCTGCAAATAAATAATCTTTAAATTTATATTCTATTGACGGTTTTACTTTTATTAAATCATCGTATCTGTTAATACCGTCTACTTTTTCCGGATAATCCATATTTTCGTAAGAAACTAATAATCCCGCTTCCCATTTCTGTAATATTTTTTGTTTGTATTCCAAACCTACTTCGGTTGACACATAATATCTGTTATTTATAAATACAGATTCTTCCATTTTTCTTTCACCGCTTAAAGTAAGAGAGGTTCTGTTTGTAGGTTCGTATGTTAAAGAAAGGTTATAGCCGATTATTCCTGCATTACTTTCAATGCCTTCAATATCTTCCTCATAATTTCTCATATCATAAGAAACTTGAGCCGAACCTTTTATTTTTTGAGTAATATTCCCGATTACACCCAAACTAAAACTGTTATTCATGGAATTATTATATTTGTAGCTATCATATCTTATATCAGAAAACAAATATCCTATATAAAAAGATGTCCTTGAAGATAAATTATAATATACTTGAGCACCGGCATTTAAGCGATTTCTGTCCAGATATTTATAAGCATCATCAAGATATTTATCTAAAATATCAGATATATTAAATCCTATTGAAAACATTTTTTCCGTAGAAGTTCTAAACTTGAATACTGCATAGTTATTGATTCTTTTTGCTCTTTCCGTCAATTCCGATGTTGCAGGATCAGCAGTATATAAGAATTGTTCATCCAAATAAAATTTACTGTTACCGATATTAAAACCTGCTCCGGCATTTACATAATCATTTTTTGCCGGTGATTCCAAATAAGCGTTATATCCGACATTTGCATTTGCACCGAACTTTAAAGCAGTGTTAGGAATATTAACTGCATATTCCGCCAAAAGTTGTGTGGAACTTATCGCGGAAGAAGTTTCATCTTCACCGGATAAGTATATATTATCGTCATAACCGATATCTTCCGAAAATACAAATTTAAACGGTTTAGCTGCATATATAACAGAAACGGAAAAGAACATTAATGTTAATAGTAATGTTATTTTTTTCATTGTATCACTCCTAGTTTCTTGGTGCAGAAGGACTTAAAACATTATCTTTCTGTATCTGTTCATAACTTGATTTTGAAGATTTAGTCTCTTTTGGAGAAGTTTCTTTCAAGGTTTTTCCTATGCTAATCGTATAAGAATCACCCTGTTCCACCACAACAACATTTTCTTTAGAATCTTTTATTGCCAAACTTCCTTCATCGACAGTTACTTTACCGTCTAAAGAAACCGCAAAAGAAGTCTTTTTTTCCGCGAAAAACACGGAATCACCGATTTTTATATTTTTAAATTTATTACCGGAACAATAAACCATATTTCCCTCATCTTTATCCGTAAATCTGAAAGAAATTTTTTCCCCTTTAGGAACGACTATTCTTATTCCGTAATATTTTAAAGATAAGGTTTTTGCCGCTGCTACATTGAGTGTACTTCCGTCAGGATATCTTTGTATTTTTCCACCTGCATTTACCAATACATCGGCAACAGCTCCGGTTACAGTAAAAGAAAAGACAATAGAAAACATCAAAAGCTTTTTTAACATGTATATACCGTCCTTTTTATTTATATTTATAGACAGAAAAAATTTATCAAAATATATATGTTTTGTCAAGCAAAAGTTACTCGTATCTGAAAGCAAAAACTCTGTATTGTTGGAAATTATTTTTTGATTTTCTCATGATTTTTTTTAAATTTGTAGATTTTTCGTACATTACATCAAATTGCGGTTGAAAAAACAAAGGAGGTAAAGTTTGCCTTTCAGATGTAGGATTAATGATAAAAGTATATTTTATTCCTCCGTATTCAAAGCTTTTTGCTTTCAAAGGTTCTTCAATTTCTGCCGGATTTTCTATTTCTTTACCGTTATCTATTATTTCCCCCACAAAAGACATTTCCTGTACAACTTCAACAACTTTTGCCCATTCTTTAGGTTTAGCTTCCGGTAAAGGTTTGCCGTTAGAATAGTAATTAAAATAGAACAATCCCGTAGCTCCGTTAAAAATTGCATCGTACGACATAAACCTTATTTCTTCTTTTTTGGGAAATCTGCCTATTCTGTCTGTATCTTTTCTGTGTTGCTTATATTCTTTCCAATCGAACATTTGAACAACCGCCCAAAGGTCTTTCGTCTCTTTACCAACCATTATAAGACCTTGTTTTGCAAGAGCAACATTTTCTCCGAAACTTTCTAACGGTAAATGCGGAACAGGATACCAATCAACCATTAAAATATCCGCTATATCGTAATACGGCTCATCGGTAAAACCTTCTCCTATCACAAAAACCGTGTTCGTGTTCGGATACATTTTTTTTGCGGTTTCGTTCATTGAAATTAATTTTTCTCTCGGCAAACTCCAAACATCGGGTTCATCATACAGATACCAAGCTTTTACAGGATATTTTTGTGCTTCGGTTTTGTATTTTTTATCTTTTATTATTTTATCGGGATAAACGACCAATTTCATTTCGCTTTTTTCGGACTCTTCGGCAAGAATTTTTATTGTTTCCGGAGAAGAATCGTAAGATTGAACACAATTAAAACCGGCTTCTTTTGCATTTACAATATCCGCAGATGTTTTTACATCGTATAAACCTATAGTAAATTCAGCAAACAAGAATGTTGAAAAAATAAAAGATATTATCACTTGTAAAAACAATTTGTTGATAATATTGAACATCTAAAACTCCGACTTTCGAAATTAATGTTTGTTATTATATATTTTTTTAGATTACAAAGCCATAAATAATTGACAAAAACTTAATATTTTGATATCCTTTAGCGCATAAGATGTTTATGCCGACGTAGCTCAGTTGGTAGAGCAATGGTTTTGTAAACCATCGGTCGAAGGTTCAAGTCCTTTCGTCGGCTTTTAAATAAATTTGCCTCTCCTTTAGAAATTATGAGAAAAAGAATATACTTCGGACTAAGTGTCAAATTTATATTAATAATTTCTTCCGTAATAATCTTTACATCCGTAGCTTTGACTTGGTTTTTTGTTAAAGCACAATCATTACTTTTAAAAAACTTCACCGAAAACAGAGCAATTATATTGGCTACCTCACTGGCAACCGCGAGTGAATACGGTGTTTCCGCTTCAAGCAGAGAATTTTTGGCTCGTATAACAAAAGATAATTTAAAAGAAGAAGATGTCATTTATTCGGCTATTTACGATGTAAACGGTGTCGTATTATCAAGAGAATGTATTTCAAACGAAGATATAGTTCACTTTGTCTCAGCCGCTTCCATCGATAACAATACAATAGCGGAATTGGAAAAAAACAGATTGATAAAGGAAGTTAATGTTTTACCTAACATAGGCGAAGTATTGGATATTTTGGTACCTATAGTATCGAATGATTATAACCCTACAATACAATTGAAAGCTTCAAAGAAAGAGGTAATAATAGGTGCGGTAAGAGTAGGTATAACTCTTGAAAGAATAAATTATCAAATAGAAAAAATGACAAAGAGCATAATCTTAATTACATTGGTAATCGGTTTTGCCGGAATAATAATGTCTTCTTTCTTAGTTAAACTAATCGTAAAACCTATAAGAGAATTAATGCTCGGAACAAAAAAAATAACGGCCGGAAATTTAGGTTACAGGGTTCCGTTAAATTCCAACGATGAATTCAGAGAGCTTGCGTCTTCTTTTAATTTTATGGCAAGCGACATGGAAATACATATAAGAGAGTTAAACAAAGAAAAAAAAGAATTGTTGAATCTTAAGATAGCTTTCGAACAAAGAAGTCAGGAATTGGAAGAGACTTTGGATAAAGTTCAAAACATCCAACAGGATTTGCTGAAATCCGAGAAGTTTGCAACCATCGGTAGATTGGCGTCTTCCGTTGCTCACGAATTAAGAAATCCTTTAGCTGCCATAAAGAACATATCTTATTTCTTATCTAAAATGGGAGCTTACAGCGATAATAAATCAAAACAAATGGTGAATATGTTATCATCCGAAGTTTTAAGAGCAAACAAAATCATAACCGATTTACTTGATTACTCAAGAACAAAAAAATTAAATAAACTTTCGGTAGATATCGTTACTTTTATAAATAAAGTTATACCTGCAGTACCGGTTCCTACAAATATACTTATAACCAAAAACTTGGAAAAATTCGATGTCGTTATGGATCCGGATAAGATTACACAGGTGCTAATAAATCTTATTACAAATGCAAGAGATGCTATGCCACCGGAAGGCGGAGAAATAAATATAACGACGAAAAAAACTGCAACAATGTGCCAAATTTTTATAAAAGACAATGCTTGCGGAATGAGCGAAGAAACGCTTTCTCATTTATTTGAACCGTTATTCACCACAAAATTAAAAGGAATCGGTTTGGGATTACCGATAGTAAAAGAAATTATCGATGCACATCAAGGTAAAATTATAGTAACAAGTACCAAAAACGTAGGAACTACTTTTAAAATAGAGATACCTTTACAATAGGAGCTTTTTTATGACAGACAAACTAAAAATTTTAATTGTTGATGATGAAGATTCTTTAAGATTATCGTTAGCAAGTATTCTTGAATTGGAAGGATACGAAGTACAAACGGCAGAAGACGGTTTTAAAGCAATAGAACTTGCAAAAAAAGAAGAGTTCAATATTTTATTTTCGGATATAAGAATGCCCGGAATAACAGGAAACGAGACTTTTAAAGAGATAAAAAAAATCAAGCCGGATATTATAGGCGTCATGATGACGGCATACGCTCTTAACGATTTAATTATCGACGCTCTTAACTCGGGAGCTTTTGCCTGTTTAAGTAAACCTTTTGAAATAGAAGCTGTTTTATCAACAATTAAAGATATAACATCAAGACCTTTTGCCGTAGTAATAGATAAAGAAGCAAATGTCGATCAAAAGTTTTTAAATTCTTTAAAAAATTGCGGTTTAAACATCGCTTCCAGTGAGATGGATCTTTCAAAAGTAGCTTTTATGTTTAAACACAAACCGGATATTCTTATTATTGCGGTTCATTCCGAAGAAGAAGAAAACAAAACTCTTGATATTTTAAATAAATTAAAAGATAAGTTTGGAAAGATTCCGAAAACAGTTATTATCGAAAAAAATCCGAATTCTTCTTTTGTCGATAAAGCCGAAAAGTTGGGCACCGTAAATTTCTTTGAATCTCCGATAAATGTAAAACGAATTTTTACAATTTTAGGAACTATAAAAAGAAAACAAAATATTGCGTTGGTAAACATGGACACGGAAGATTTTGAATCTTTAAACAAAGCTCTTGCCGAAGAAGGTTTCCATTTATTATCTTATACCGATTGTAACAAACTATATGAAGAGTTAAACAACTCTTTCTTCGATATAGCATTGATAAATGCAAAAGTAGACACAAATATTGCAGAGTTCCATGATAAATTACAAAAAGAAATGCCGAATATCGGAGCTATTTATTTGTTAAATGATGATAAAAACTTGGAAGCAGTAAAACAAAAAGGTTGTTTTTATCTCACAAAACCTTTTGAAATAGAAAATGTTATCAGCTTAATAAATAAAATATTAGGGAAGTAAAATTATGGAAGAAAAAACCTATACTTTTACAAAAAGGCAATTAAACATTGAAAAGAATAAAGTCTTATCGAAATTTGCGTCTGTAGCATCCCATGATTTAAAAAACGTTGTCGGCGGAATATCCAATATTTCATACTACCTTTCAAAAACCGTAAAGCCCGTAAATGAAACGCAAAAAAAGATGTTGGACTTATTGGCAACTGAAGTTATAACTCTTAATAACAGAATAACCGAAGTTCTCGATATGACAAGAGTTAAACAATTAACAAAATCCGTTTGTGATTTACAGGATTTAATAACAAAAGCAACAGAAGAAAATAAAATCGACGGAATAAATTTTGAACAAAATTTAGTTTCCGTAAAAGTATATGCCGACCCTGAAAGGATGAAACAAGTTTTTTCCAATGTTATAAAAAATGCCAAAGACGCAATGAAAAACAACGGAACAATAACCATAACAACAAAAGTTGACGGTCAAAATATTATTACCACGATATCGGATTGCGGACAAGGTATGAACGCGGAAACATTAGACAATTGCTTTGATCCGATGTTCTCTACAAAACTTGCAAAAGCTATAGGTATGGGGCTTACCGTTGCACAACAAATAACGGAAATGCATAACGGCAAAATAGAAATTTCAAGTGAAGAACAAAAAGGAACCTCGGTAAAAATAACTTTACCGACATATAAAGAAGACTAAAATTCTATTTGGAAACAAAATATAATTTTTGCCCTGATTTTTTAGCAACCCATATTTTAGAAATAACGTATTTCTTAGATTCTTTATCTTTTAACCAAGTAAAAATATTATTTATTTGGACTGCTCTTTTTTTGTCGGGAAGAATTTCTTTTAGAATCTTATATTGCAGAATATTTTCTTGTCTGTAAAAAGCTCTTAAATTCAACACTATTTTTTTATTTGATATATTTGCATATTTCGATATAAAATAGTTAACTTTGTTTTTAAAATAATCACTTTCATCTTTTACTATACAAGATAAATTGTATATATGCTCTATAACAGAAGGATTTATTTCTTTTAGCTGAGGGATAAGATTTAATCTTATTTTGTTTCTTGTATAATCACATTTAAAATTTGTTTTATCCGTACAGAACGGAATTTCCTTTTTCTTTGCATAATCATCTATTAAATCTCTCGATATTGGAAGTAACGGCCTTATTACGGATAACTTTTTATTTATTTTTCTTACCATCGGAATTCCGGTAAGTCCGTCGGTTCCTGTTCCCCTCAACAACCACATAATAACGGTTTCGGCATTATCGTTCATATTATGTGCCGTAGCGATTTTGTTACACTTGTATTTTTTTGCTACTTCTTCCAATCCCAAATATCTTAATTGTCTTCCTGCTGTTTCCACCGATATATCATTTTTCTTTGCATACTCTTTTGTATTTAAATTTTTCAATACACACTCGATATTCAAAGAAGAAATATACCTTTCAACAATTTTTGCTTCTTTAACGGATTCTTTCCTTAGATTATGATTAAAGTTAACAACGACAAGTTCTATGTTTAAGATTTTTGTAAGCATGGAAAATAAACTTGCCATTACCATGGAATCTGCTCCGCCGGAAACGGCAAGCAAAATTTTATCACCGGAAACAACTAATTTATTATCGATAATATTCTTTTTAAATTTTTCCCAAATAAGCATTTTATTCTCTTACCAACAAATAAAAAAACTCTAATCTTTAAACAGACTAGAGCAGAAACTGCCCGACCTGGGCTCGAACCAGGACTATTCTGTTCCAGAGACAGATGTGTTACCAATTACACCATCGGGCAAATCACTTTTTTATATTTTACCAAAAGCTTTAATTTTTATCAACAATAAAATTTACTTAATAAAAAGTTGATTTTTGAAGCAACAAATCTTATAATATTAAAAATTGTGATATTTATTTATAAATATAAAAGGAGATTTTATGGAAGAACAATCACAAAAAGAATGTAAGACACAAAAATGTTGTACAAAAGGTATAATAATTGTTATTGTTTGTTCTTTAGTATGTTTCTTTTTAGGCTATTATGCAGGCAGTAAATCCTTGGCAACAGTATCTACTTCTGCAGTAAACAAACCTTTTAGTTCAAGCAGCATACCGAAGATTCCTAATCCAGGTCAAATAAATGCAGTACAAAATGCTCCGAAAACCAATATTCCTAATGTGCCTAATTTTCCAAAAAATCCGATAGTTCAAACTCCAAAAATTCAAACTCCGCCCGTTCCTAATACGCCAAATGTTCAAGCTCCTAAAGTAAATATTCCGGATGAAATAAAAGAAAAAGCTGCCGCTCAAGCAAAAAGCAATAATACTCAAGCAAAATAAATTATTCAGATACAAAAGAAGACAGATGAGTTAAGCAAAACTCATCTGTCTTCTTTATTTCTATTTTTTCAATTTATTAATATTCATCCGGAACTTCGGATAAAATAACTTCTTTATCTTTGTCTTCAGGTATCGGTGTTCCGGACACTTTATGTTTAAACCAATCACCGATAGAATCAACGATAATGTATGTAACAGGTGTCATAAGCAATGTAACAAGAAGTGATAACAACTGTCCGCCGACGATAACGATAGCCAAACCTCTTCTGACATCCGCACCTTCTCCGTTGGATATCAACATCGGCACCATGGAAACAACAAGTGTTAATGTCGTCATCAAAATAGGTCTTAATCTTACTCTGTTTGCCTGAAGTATAGCGTTTGTTCTGCCGTATCCTCTTGCTCTTAACTGGTTTGTATAATCCGTCTGCAAAATAGCATTTTTACTTACAACTCCGACCAACATGAACATACCGAGCAAGCTGAAGATATTTAATGTTTGATGTGTTATCATAAGAGCAAATAATGCAAAAGGAATCGTCAAAGGTAAACTTACGATAATTGCTACAGGATGAGTAAATTTTTCCATTAAGCAACAAAGAAT
>JAEEGL017091274.1_pt1 | contig 12251 bp, 10 predicted proteins | sample 9134231 | NCBI WGS metagenome assembly JAEEGL01 (sample SAMN16246548, study PRJNA631951) | gut metagenome | biome: gut microbiome; feature: rumen; material: fiber-attached | host: Bos | place: Iran: Karaj | collected 2018-10
CCTCTTGCGTCGATTGACGCCTTCAGGCTGCCACCTTCAACAAGAATATTTCTGCAGGAAATTTCTCCCGTAATTTCGCCTTTGACACTAACGTCTCCCTGAGCAGTAACGTTACCCATTACAACGCCTTCAATATCGAGATGACCCTTTGTAATGATATCACCCATTACCTTTGTTCCTGCCGAAACAACGCCAACTTCCTCAAAAGGTTCTTCATTTACCGAAATTTCAAGCGGAGCTACTGAAACAGCTGCTTCTTTTTCTACAACGGGAGTACGCATCCTCATAGTATCTGCAGCCGCAGCTGCCTGGTTTCTTTCATTGTTTTCCATTTACTACACCTCCAGATTAAATTCTTCATCTTCAGAAATGTCGTTTGCCTGCTTTGTCTTGATGTTACCTCTGATACGTGAACCAACACTTGCAGCAACGCCGGTTGTCTCAACGTCACCAACGAGCAGAGCATTTTCGGTAAGCTGAGTCATCTGTGATACGAAAAGATTTCCCTTAACCTTTCCGTCAAGTTTTACGTTTTCTGCCTGAACATTTCCGACGATAACGCTTCCCGATTCAATTGCAACGTCTCCGCTTGCAAGTACATTTCCTCTGAGAGCACTTCCCTGAAGGAGCATGTTCTTTCCACTGATTCCGCCTTCAACAACGCCTTCAAGTACAACGTCATCTTCTGTCTGAATGTCTCCGCGAACTCTTCCGAAAACATCCACTCTGTCGGAACTTGTAATATCTCCGATAACAACCATGTTTGCGGTAATTCTTGTAGTAGCACCGTTTGGCTGACCTACGGATTCCATAACAGGTTTTTCGGTATAAATATCCGTAACAACTGCTGCCGCGGATTCTGCTACCGTTTCAGTAACGCTGACCTTTGCCTCTTCAAGCTCAGGCTGTGGTTCTTCTGCCTGAACTTCAACAGCCTCAGGTTCTTCTGACGGTTCTTCTGCCGGTTCTTCTACAGTCTCAGCAACGGCCTCCTGCAGCTTTTCTTCAAAACTTGGAACAGCTTCTTCCTTTGTAGCCGGCGCTGTCTGTGTTCCTACTGCAGCACCGTCCTCATCAAAACCGGTCAATTCCTTCATAGCCCTTACAAAATTATCTTTTGTAGCCATTTTTTCACCTCTCCTTATTTAGTCAAATGTAATAGGCTGAACATCATTCGTAAGTTTTGCGAAGCTGTAGCCTTTTCCCTGATAATACTCTATAAGTTTCTCAACCGCCTGCGGTGTGCTGGTCTCACCTGCACTGTCATGAAGCAGCATGATAATTCTGTTTCTGTCAGCGCCCGTGTCCACACCGTTCTTCACCAGATCGTCTACCGAACTACCCCTTGCCGAAGATACTGCCGTGGCATTCCAGTCGTAATATGAAAAACCTCTTCTCAAAAGCTCTGCACAAATCTGCGCTCTGCAAAGCTCGCTGTACTTGTTTACCGTTCCCCCCGGAAATCTGCAAATCTCCGGCTTGACGCCTGTTGTTTCATAAATCTGCCGATATTCCAGATTGAAATCGCTGAAGAATGCTTCCGGATTTGCGAAAATTGTCAGGTAATCATGTGTGTATGTATGAACACCTATCGCATGACCGGACTCTGCAATTCTCTTCAGAGTCTTGAGATTGTTCTCATCTGCCTGTCCCTGTGTGAAAAAAGTTGCCTTGATGTTGTATTTGTCCAGAACATCAAGAATTCTTTCGGTCACCGGGGAAGGGCCGTCATCAAATGTAAGGTACACCGTCTTGTCTGCAACTTTGTATTCTTCTGCAGGTTCTGCATACATTTCCGGATACATTTCCTGATACGGTAAATCACCTGTCGTAATCCGGCTTACCTTAGTTCCGTCAAGTTGTTGCTGCGCTTCACTCAGCTGGTTCTGAGTCGTGGTCAGCTCGTCCTGAAGGTTTGATTTGCTCACTCCCGTTATGCAAACTGCCACAATCAGTGCGATTATTATGACCAGCACAACAAGTGAAATTAATCTTCTAAAAAATTTAACGCTACCAAATTCCATCTTCTCGCCTCAAATCAAAATTACTTACTGCCTGATAATCTGAACGCCCTGCGGAGTATCTTTCAGAGTGATTCCCTTTGCCGCAAGCATATCCCTGATTTCATCGGCTCTTGCAAAGTTCTTTGCCTTTCTTGCTGCCTGTCGTTCATCAATCAATGCCTGAAGTTCGCTGTCAATGCCTTCTTCGTCATTCTTCTGCAGAATTCCGAGTACATCCGCAAATTCCATCAGTGTCTTCAGAGCTTCTGCTGCAAATTCCTTCGATGCTCCGTCCTTGACTGCCGTGTTGATTGCAGTTACAAGTTCAAATACTGCGCTGACTGCATCGGCGGTATTCAGGTCATCGTCCATTGCCGCAATAAACTGTTCTCTGTATTTTCCAAAGCCTTCAAGCTGCGTCTTTTCGGCATCTGTCATGCTTCCCTGACCGTTTTCAATCAGATGCTTGAGGTTTGCTCTTGCGTTTTCAAGTCTTGCCAGACCGTTCTTTGCCTGCTCCATCAGAGTGTCGCTGAAGTTAATCGGATTTCTGTAATGTCCCGAAAGAAGGAAAAATCTCATAACTTCGCCGTCGTAATGCTTCAGGATGTCTCTGACAGTGAAAAAGTTCCCTTTGGACTTGGACATCTTTTCGTCATTGATGGTTATATACTCGTTGTGCATCCAGTAATTTGCAAACTGAACGCCATTTTCAGCCTCTGACTGTGCGATTTCGTTCTCGTGATGAGGGAAGATAAGATCCATACCGCCTGCATGAATGTCGATTGTGTCGCCAAGGTACTTCTTCGACATCGTCGAGCACTCAATGTGCCATCCCGGTCTTCCCATGCCCCAAGGTGATTCCCATGCGATTTCGTCATCCTGTTTTCTTGCTTTCCAGAGTGCAAAATCGAGAGGATCTTCTTTCTTGTCGCCCACTTCAATACGTGCGCCTGCCTTGAGGTCATCTATATTTTTCTTTGAAAGTTTTCCGTATTCCTTGAAATTTCTCGTTCTGTAATATACATCGCCATCAACTTCATATGCATACCCTTTTTCGATAAGACCGCTTACGAAATCGATAATTTCCTGCATATTCTGTGTAACCTGCGGATGAACGTCAGCCTTGCGGACATTCAGTGCTGCAGCATCTTTGTAATATTCCGCAATGTACTTTTCGCTTACCTCACCGGCCGAAATGCCTTCTTCTCTTGCCTTGTTGATGATTTTGTCATCAACGTCCGTAAAATTCTGAACAAACTTAACGCCGTATCCCCTGTAAATAAGGTACTTTCTCAAAGTATCAAATACAACAAAAGGTCTCGCGTTTCCGATATGGAAGAAGTTGTACACCGTAGGTCCGCAAACGTAAATCTTGACGTTGTTCGGATCCATAGGTTTGAATTCTTCCTTCTTCCTTGTCAGCGTGTTGTATATTTTCATGTCTGTCGTCTCCTTGTAATTTCTTGAAGGCATGTGCCCTCTCGCCCGTTTCGCATTGAAATTCCCCTTTTCTGCGTATTTTTTCAACGAAAAAGGCAGGTGCGCACACCTGCCTAAAATTATACAATATTTTTTTCAAAAATTCAAACGCAAATATGCAATTATTTAACTTGGAGTAAACTCTTATAAATAATTTGCCGGATTTACATTTGCACCGTTTACTAGCACTTCGTAATGAAGAACATAACCTGTTGCATTTCCTGTTCTTCCGACAGTCCCGATTGCCTGACCTTTTGCAACCGTATCCCCTGCCTTCACGCTCATTGTTGCGCAGTGGGCATATCTCGTTTCAATGCCGTTTCCGTGGTTAATCTTGATGATATTTCCGTAGCTTCCGGAATATCCCGCAAAAGTAACCGTGCCGGTATCAGCCGCATAAATCGGTGTCCCCGACGGATTTCTGAGGTCTACGCCAAGATGTCTTCTTGATCCGCGGCTTGCACCGTAACCGGAAGAAATCTCAACATGCGTAACCGGACTTCCCAGTGACCCCGAACCCGGTACAACAGGACCGCTGTAAGAACTGCTCTTTGCCTTTGAAACCTTTGCAGGAGCATTTGCGGTTCCCTGGTAAGAAACCTGTGTAACAGGCTGTGCAAGTATCTGTTCGGAAAGGACAGTCGATGCCACAATGTAACCGTTTTGCTTAACAACCTGTGCTTCAACTTCCTTGCTTCCGTTCTGACCTGCCGACTTCACGGAAGTCTGGCCCTTGTAAAGGTTTGAAGTGTTTTCATAAACAGTCTCATACGGAATAAGTTCCGTAGACTTAATCACTTCAGTGGTCTGCACCGTTACAAACGGCTTGATTGCGTAAAGATTGACAACCTGTCCGATCTGCATGGATTCCGGTGTGAATCCCGGATTCATTTCCTGCAGTTCATAAGGATCAAGTCCGTTTGATGTAGCTATATCCCAAAGCGTGTCACCGCCCTGTACAACATATGTGATTGGCTCTTTCGAACCGGTAACGATATATGAAATGGCTTCCTGCACCGACATAAGCGGCACATCCTGAGAAGCTTTGTTTTCTTTTTCATTTCCTGATACGGCTTCCTGAAGTTTTATTTCATCGGAGAAGCCTATTTCAATAATCTGCGACCCGTCTGTAACATAATAGTTTTTCAAGCCCTCGAAAACTTCCCATGCTTCCTTTTCCGAACCTACCTTGACGACGTCGTTTCCTGCGATAGTGATGACCCAATCCGGTGTAACATACGCCTCTTTCGCTTTGTCTGCAGGTCCTATGCCTCCTGCCCCCAACATGAAAGCAATAACTGCAACCGCAAGAATTCCTGCGGCACCACCCCCTGCAATGAGACGCTGTCTCTTTGTCAGATGTGACACCTTTTCAACTATAACACTGCTGCCGACCGAAAAGCTCTTTGCCGCCTGCGCCCCAAACGAGGCAGTCTTACTTTTCAAGGCCGCGACAACATTTTTAATCTTTTCATTCATAACCCTGTTTCCTTTTCTTCGTCAAATTAATCCTTCTTCGATAAAATCCTCCTGTCGAAAAAATTTTCAACTTCCGGGCCGGTGCAAGGATTGCAACGCCGGTCCGAATTGTTGCGAATCGACAAAAATCATGTTACAGGAATATTACATAGGTGTCAACCTTACCGCCCCAATCTTCACCTGTTCTTCACATTTCGATTTCTGCGTAAACGTTTGAATTTCAACATCCTTTAAGGTTTTTGCCCTGCAGGGGCCATATCCTGTCATTTCAGCCGTACAATCAAAAAAGAGGCACAAGTTTGCGCCTCTTCTCAATTTGAATTTAGCCGTTTAATAATTAGTTTGCTGTAATTTTTGTATGCCTGCAACTTTCCGTTTTGGGATGCTTTGACTATTCCACATCCTCTACGCGTACAGTCTTCATTACCTGCTCTTCCTTTGGATTGTCTCTGAAATCACGCGGTGTGTTCACAATCTTGTCGGCAGCCTCCATACCTTCGGTAATTTTGCCGAAAGCGGCATATTCGCCGTCAAGGAAAGGCGCGTCATGAACCATGATGAAGAACTGTGAACCCGCAGAATCGGGAACCATGGTTCTTGCCATCGAAATAACGCCTCTTTCGTGCTTGAGGTTGTTTTCAAATCCGTTGTTTGTAAATTCGCCCTTGATAGTATATCCCGGACCGCCTGTTCCGTCACCTTTCGGATCGCCGCCCTGAATCATAAATCCCGGAATAACTCTGTGGAAAATAAGGCTGTCATAAAACCCTTCGTTTGCGAGTTTTTCAAAATTCTCGACCGAAATCGGTGCAACTTCCGGATAGAGTTCACCGGTCATTACATCGCCATTTTCCATCTCGATAGTAACTTTTTTCATTTTGTTCTTTCCTTTCTCCGCTTAAAACATTCGTAGCCCTTTTCCTCCGTAACGAGAAACTGCCATATCTCATCCTTGAGGTACTCAGGATACAAGACCTGCAAATCGCAGATTTCTTCTTTTGTCATATACCTGACTTCCCTCATTACCTGAGAATCCGGTTCCCGTTCGGGATCCGAACCAAGCGCCAGTTTTCCTCCCGTCACATGTGCCTGGAAGAAATTGACGAATCTCTGCCCGCGTGTTTTTGAAACTTCTTCGACATGCCAGATCATGCGGTCTATCTCGACCTCAAGTCCCGTCTCTTCAAAAACTTCCCTGACTGCAGCTTCTCGCGCGTCTTCATTGCCTTCGATACCGCCTCCCGGCACCATCCAGACACTCTTGCCGTCATGTTCCTGCCGCAGCATAAGTATACGATTTTGTTCATCGAGTATAACTACTCGCACGCCTCCTATCCACATATTCCCGTCCCCCGTCAAAAGCGACTTATTTTTCTTCGTTAACTATTCTGATTGCTTCAGCCGTAGCAGCCTCAACGCTCATTTCCGTCTTGTCTGCATCGCGTCTGAGTTTGTATTCAACCATGCCCGCAGCAGCGCCCTTTCCGACTGTGATACGTACCGGAATTCCGAGAAGATCCGCATCTTTGAACTTGACTCCCGGTCTTTCCTTTCTGTCGTCGAGAAGCACTTCAACGCGTGCTTTCTGAAGCTCATCGTAAATCTTTTCGGCAACTTCCTTCTGTGTTTCGTCTGCCGGATTTACGAGAGTAATAATAACATGATAAGGTGCAACCGACATAGGCCAGATAATGCCGTTTTCATCATGATGCTGCTCAACAACGGCAGCAAGAGTTCTTGTAACACCTATACCGTAGCATCCCATTACAATCGGATGATCCTTCATGTTTTCATCCTTATAAAATGCCTTCATAGGCTCACTGTATTTTGTTCCGAGTTTGAATACCTGTCCGACCTCGATACCTCTTGCGTGCTTAACAGGAGCTCCGCATACCGGGCAAGGATCGCCTTCCTTGAGAACCTTCAGGTCTGCTACGATGTCTGCCTTGAAATCTCTTCCGTAATTAACGTTCTTGATATGGTAATCTTCTTTGCATGCACCTGCGCAGAGATTTCTTGCGCCTACAAGTTCACTGTCAACAACAACAGTGCAGTCATGAAGTCCCACAGGACCCGTGAATCCGCCTACGCAGCCGGTAACTTCTCCCATCTTTGCTTCATCCGCAAATTCAATGGCATGCTCAGGAATATCAAGTGCATTCACGAGCTTAATCATGTTCAGGTCTCTGTCGCCTCTTACAAATGCCGCAACATAGCCGTTTTCTTTGCCTTCGTCATCATACTTGACAAACAGAAGTGCCTTCATGGTCTGCTTTTTGTCGAGCTTCAGATAATCAGCAACTTCTTCAATTGTCTTTGTTCCCGGAGTATGAACTTCTTCCATAGGAAGCATTTCAGCATCAGATGCCGGGTCATCCTTGCATTCGGCTCTTTCCGTAGTTGCCGCCATGCTGCACTTTTCGCAGTATGCGATTTCGCTTTCACCTACTTCTGAAAGAGCTGTGAATTCGTGGGAATTGCTTCCGCCGATTGCACCCGAGTCAGCTTCTACCGGACGGAATGTAAGTCCGCAACGTGTGAAAATCTTTTCGTAAGCTTCGTACATAATGCGATAGCTTTCATCAAGTCCTTCGTAATCCTTGTCAAAGGAATATGCGTCCTTCATGATGAACTCCCTGCTTCTCATAAGTCCGAAACGAGGTCTTGATTCATCTCTGTATTTTGTCTGAATCTGATAAAGATTAATCGGTAACTGTCTGTGTGATGAAATATCATTTCGCACGATATCCGTAAAAATTTCTTCGTGAGTAGGTCCAAGGCAGAAATCTCTTCCGTTTCTGTCCTTGATTCTCCAGAGTTCCGGACCATATGCAGACCAGCGTCCCGACTCCTGCCATAATTCCGCAGGCTGTACAGCCGACATATGTATTTCCTGACCGCCGGCAGCATCCATTTCCTGGCGTACAATATCTTCAATCTTGCGTACGGAACGCCACCCCAGCGGCATGAATCCGTAAACGCCGGAAACCAGCTTTCTGATCATTCCCGTACGGATAAGCAGAATGTGGCTTGCTATTTCAGCCTCATTCGGAACTTCTCTCAGTGTCTTTAGGTGCATCTTTGATAGTCTCATCTTTTTGTGTTCTCCTTTATGAAAAATCTTTTATCTTTCGAGGGAACATACCGCTTCAGCCGCAATGCCCTCTCCACGTCCCGTGAAGCCCAGCCTTTCGGTTGTAGTTCCCTTTATGTTCAGCCTTTCCTCATCCAGTTTGAGTGCGTTGCATATATTTGCCTTCATCAGCAGGACAAAGCCGGCAATCTTCGGCTGTTCCGCAATGACGGTTGCATCAATATTCACAATTTCCAGACCGTCTTCCCGCAGAAGTTCTCCAACCTTTTCAAGAAGCACAAGACTTGAAATGCTCTTGTAAATCGGTTCCGAATCAGGGAAGAGTCTTCCGATATCTCCGAGATTTGCCGCTCCAAGCAGCGCATCCATAATTGCGTGAACAAGCACATCCGCATCCGAATGTCCGTCAAGTCCCCTGTCAAAAGGTATATCAACGCCGCCAAGTATGAGCTTGCGTCCCGCAACCAGCGGATGAACGTCAAAACCTTTTCCTACTCTTACCTCCATAGGCCAATCCTCCTTTGTGGTGATTTTGATATTTGCATAATCACCGTCTACCATGACTACACGCTCTCCGAGAAAATCCACAAGCGCCGAATCATCCGATGCATAGTATTTCTTGTCGTATGCAACCTTGTATGCTTTGTGAATCAGCTTTCTTTCAAATGCCTGCGGCGTCTGGACCGCATATACCCTCTCCCTGTCGAGGGGTTTTGAAAGACCCGGTGAATCCTTCTGCGCCGCAAGTCTCATGGAATCCTTTGCCCTTACGGCAGCCACCGCCGCACCGTCTTCAATGGCAGCAGCCAGCACATTCATCGCAACTTTTTCCGTCACAAAAGGCCGTGCCGCATCATGGATCATTACATAGTCAAAATCCGTGTCATTTTCAAGTGCGATAAGACCGCGAAGAACTGAATCCTGACGTTCTATTCCGCCCTTTACTATCATGGTAATCTTCTGGAGTTTTGCCTTTTCGATAAGAAGTCGTCTGCAGTATTCCCTGTAATCATCGCTTGTAACTACGCAAATGTAGTCAACTGCCGGCATCTTCTCAAAGACTTCAATGGCTTTGACAATAACCGGTTTCCCCTCGATAAGTCTGTACTGCTTCGGAATTTTCCCCCCAAGTCTCTTTCCAAAGCCTCCCGCAGCAATAATTACCGCAACTTTCTTTCCTCTAAACATAACCGTCTCTCCCTTATCATACTACTGTATCCGACGTCCTCAGCAAGTCCTCCGCACAACTAATTTGCCTGTTTCCCCCTTGGTTTTGCAAAAATCATACGGCCTGCAGAAGTCTGAAGTACGCTTGTAACAAGAACTGTAATTGTCTGTCCGATATATTTTCTTCCTTCTTCAACTACGATCATCGTGCCGTCGTCAAGATATGCAACCGCCTGATTGTGCTCTTTTCCTTCTTTGACAAGAAAAAGCTGCATTTCTTCACCCGGAAGCACAACCGGCTTCAGAGTATTTGCAAGTTCATTTATGTTCAGAACTTCTACGCCTTTGATGGCTGCAACCTTGTTGAGATTGAAATCGTTTGTCACTACTTTTCCGTTCATAATCTGCGCAAGTTTGAGCAGTTTCACGTCAACTTCCGGAATTTCCTCAAGGGCTTTTTCGGAAACCGTATTGTATATTTCAATCCCGTATTCGGACTGAATCTTGTTCAGAATGTCAAGTCCGCGACGTCCCCTGTTTCTTTTCAGGGCATCCGAAGAGTCCGCGATATGACGGAGTTCCACAAGTACGAACTCCGGTATCACAATGCTTCCTTCGATGAATCCCGTCTTCATGATATCGGAAATACGTCCGTCGATAATAACGCTCGTATCAAGAATCTTGGGGGAAGCATCACCGTTTTTCTTTTGACGTCCCTTGGAAACAATGCCTTCTTCCTTTTTGGCCGAGGGCAGAATATTGCCGAAATCAGGCAGCCTTTTGCTCGCAACAATAACACCGAGATAGCCCATGATACAGTATGTGACTATCGTAAGAACCGTCGAAAGATACGGTACGGTAATTCCGCTGTAAATATTGCTTATAAGAAAAGCTATGACAAGTCCTACAATAAGACCTGCCGTTCCCGCAATAAGTTCGTTTGTCGAAACTCCCTGCAAGTCGCTTTCTATGCCTTTTGCCATTTTTCTGCTCTGTTTTCCCAGTGTAGGCATAAGCCGGAAAAAAATAAAACCCGTAATAAGTGCGCAACAGATAGCAATGCCGATCTGTCCAGTTTTTGAAATAGAAAGACTGCTGTCAATATCGAGCAGTCTGATGAAGAATCTACCAAGCAGAAATACTCCATAACCTAATACTGCGCCAACCAGAGTAAAAAGGCCTCTAAGCATCCTTTTCAAAACCAACTCACCTCCTTTCTATCGTTTTCAAAAAATACAAAACTAACGAGCTACGGATTGCTGCGAAAAATTAAATCATGCTGCAAACCAGCTCATCAGCTTCGGCAAAAGTAATGTTTTTGACCAGCATAATCTCCGAAATGAGGATGTTCTTTGCATTGGTCAAAAGTTTTCGTTCACCGGCGGATAATCGCTTTTCCCTGTCAATACGTACAAGATTTCTGATAACGGCAGACACTTCCTTGAGGTCTCCCGTTTTCAATCTTTCCATATTTTCCCTGTTTCGTCTGTTCCAGTTGCTCGGCATTTCGGTGGATTCCTGCTTCAGAACCTGAAGCACTTCCGCAAGCTCGTTTTCGGAAAGTATCAGACGAACTCCGATGTTGTCACTGCCATCTACCGGAAGCATAATCTGCATATCGGCATAAGGAACACGAAGCAGGTAGTACTTGTGGTTCTCGCCGAGAATCTTCTTCTCCTCGATGCCCTCAATCACGCCTGCACCATGCATAGGATATGCAATTTTGTCACCGATAGTGTACATGTCAGAAACCTCCACTGTATTCTTATTTCAGTATAATGCAAATTTTCGGTTTCTGTCAAGCATCGCCGACAAATTTTAAAGTTTACCACATAGCATTTTACATGTCAATACGTTTTTCATGTAATAATGCCATTTTTCATATTTGTCCGATTCTCACGAAAAAACTTTGTAATTACAGATAAAAACAGAGCAGAAAACCTGCCCTGTTCAACAGAATTATTTAACTTTCTCAAGTTCAAACCAGAAAGTGCTGCCTTCCCCAAGGGTACTTTCAACGCCATAATCAGCTCCGTGAAGCCCCAGAATCTCGCGGACTATAGAAAGCCCAAGTCCCGTTCCGGAAGTTGCCCTGACATGGTTTGTGCTTGCCTTGTAGTACCTGTTCCAGACCTGATCAAGCTCTTCCGGTGCAATACCCATGCCGTTGTCGGAAACTTCGCACCTTATCCGTCCGTGCTTTTCCTTGAGGGAAATGCGGACTTTCTTGTCCTCGCCGCAATACTTCACCGCGTTGTTTACCAGATTTGAAATTACCTGACGGATTCTCTGTTCATCGGCAAATACCGGGAACTCACCGTCAATTTCCGTTTCAAAAACATAGCCTTCCTGCTCGACAAGAATATCGTAAGAAGCCACAATGCTCTTTGTAATTCCGCCGAGTTCAATGTTTTCCTTTGAAATCGTAACTGCCCCCGACTGCATCCTCGACAGCGTCAGAAGGTCGTTTACAAGCAGATTCAGTCTGTCTGCCTCGTCAATAATAACCTGAAGGTGGGCATTTCTCTTTTCGGGATTGTCGCCCGAAAGGTCTCTCACCATTTCGGCATAGGACTTGACCATTGTAAGCGGCGTCCTGAGATCGTGGGAAACATTTGCAATCAGGTCCTTTTGCTGCGTATCCGCCTTTTCAAGCTGAAGCGAAGCGTATGTAAGCGTATCGGCAAGGTTCTTGATTTCGGAATAAGAACCCCCATGGAAAGTGATGCCGTATTTTCCTACGGCAAGTTCTTCCGCTTTCTCTGTAATTTCCCGTATAGGTCTTGATATACGCCTTGAAAGATAAAACGATATCAGGCAGGCAAGTATCAGCGAAATAACCGTAACGTATCCAAGTTGAACAGTCAGGATATTCACCGTAGATGTAACAGGATAAAGAGGCGAGAAAATATAAAGTATCGTCCAGTTTTCTTCCGTGTCATCGAGTATTCTTGCATAGGCAAGCGTATTTGCCTCTGTACCCGGTTCCGGAATCACCAAAGATATCCTCTCTTTGTCGTGCTTCA
>JAEEGL010220407.1_pt1 | contig 12250 bp, 7 predicted proteins | sample 9134231 | NCBI WGS metagenome assembly JAEEGL01 (sample SAMN16246548, study PRJNA631951) | gut metagenome | biome: gut microbiome; feature: rumen; material: fiber-attached | host: Bos | place: Iran: Karaj | collected 2018-10
ATTTTGATGAAATGCGCGGCGTGTATCCGGACGCCCATATGATCGATCCGGTGGGAGACGCCCCGGCCTATGCCCTTTGGGCGCGCCATGTGCGGGGTTTGTCCCTGGACGGGTATGAAGTGATCCCGGAGGGGAAGGAACAACGACCGGCGTATATCTTTACGGACACCGAATTTTAACCGGATAGTGCGGTAAAAAGGGAGAGCCATGGCGGCTCTCCCTTTTGCGTTCTGCAGGCCTGCGACACCCAGTGGATCCGGAGGGGCGGCCTATACAGAAGAAAATCATGCATTAATTTGTTAACTAATAAGTTAACCAATATAGCCCGCGAAACAAGAAAACACATGTCTTTTCCGGAAAGAAGATAACAATAAATGACCAGCAAAGCCCAATATATGTGCAAAAATTGTCTTGACAGGCGATTTTTCTTTCGCTAAAATTAGTTAACAAATGGTTTACAAAAAGGTTAACAAACTAACAAAACAGGGAGAGAACGGAAATGAAAAGCAGTATGAAAAGCATATGCGGAATCGCAGCAACGGTCATGACCCTGCTTTTCATCATTCTTTCCGGGACAGCAGAAGAGACGGGAGAAACGATGTTAGTGGAAGCGGAAACAGGTGAACTGAAGGGACATACTGCCGTTGCCGGAAACGGCGGGAATCAGTGGGTGGAAGGCTTTAAAACTGCCGGGGAGGATTCTGTTTCGGTAGAGGTGCCGGTCTCCCGGGAAGGTTTTTATGATATCGCGGTTATCCAGGCAAGCCAGGGCGGGCACAAGGAAAACCCGGTGCTCCTGGACGGGCAGAATATCGGAAGCGCGGTTACGGATGAAACGACGTTCGGGAAAAGCGTGCTGGAACATATCTGGCTGTCCGCAGGTATGCATACCCTGGGTGTCGGTACCAGCTGGGGACATATCCGGCTGGACGGGTTTGAGCTGAAGCCTTCCGCTGCGCTGCCGGAGGACCTGTATACCGTTCCGGAAAAAATGTGCGTCGGCGAAGCCTCACCGGAAGCGCGGAAGCTGTATGACTGGCTGCGGGAATGCTACGGGAAAAAGATCCTTTCCGGCCAGCAGTGTGCCGGCGGAATGTACGGAATGGAAAACCAGGCAATCTGGCGGGCAACGGGCGGTGATTATCCCGCGGTTCTCGGACTGGACATGATCGATTATTCCCCCAGCCGCGTGGAGCATGGCGGCGAGAGCGACAAGGCGGTCCCGTACGCGGTTGAATACTGGAACCAGGGCGGGATCGTGACCTTTTGCTGGCACTGGAACGCACCATCGCCCTATCTGAAGGAACCCTGGTATTCGGGCTTTTATACCGAGCATACCAGCTTCAACCTGGGCAGGGTCATGAACGGAGAGGATGAAGAGGGATACCGGCTCCTGAACAGGGATATCGACGCGGTGGCGGCGCAGCTGCTACGGCTGAAGGAAGCCGGGGTACCGGTGCTGTGGCGGCCGCTGCATGAGGCCAGCGGAGGATGGTTCTGGTGGGGGGCATCCGGGAAGGAAGCATACCTGAAACTGTATCACCTGCTGTTTGACCGGCTGACCCATGAATACGGCCTCAACAACCTGATCTGGATCTGGAACGGACAGGATCCGGAGTGGTATCCGGGGGATGACGAGGTGGATATGATCGGCATCGACATCTATCCCGGGGAACGTGTTTATGATTCCCAGAGCGCGTCCTTCATACCGCTGACGCGGATCGCGGGGGAACGGAAGATGATCGTGCTGTCCGAGAATGGCTGCATTCCGGATCCGGAGCGGGTATTCCGGGACGGAACTGTCTGGGGATACTGGTGCACCTGGGGCGGTGAATTTGTGCTTCGGAACACAAAATTCAACAAGCCTTCAGAGCAGTATACAGAATCGGATATGATCCGGAAGGCCTATTCGGACACGCGGGTCGTGACCCGGAAGGATCTGCCCGATTTCCGCGCGGCGGACGGAGACTGAGTCTGCCGCGTGCGAATGGACCGGAGGAAAGAACAAGTGAGAAAGAAAACGGGAATTGTGCTGGCGATGCTGCTGGCGCTGGCAGCCGGCACGGCGATGGCTGCCACCGATCTGGGTATCCGGGAGTATGAGGACCAGGTGAGCACTTATTCCATAAACCCGGACATTCCCTCCTATGCGGAATACTGCGCGGCCCATGGAACGGCGGCCCGGCCTGAAAAGGAGATCGTCCTGGAGGCGGCGGATACCGTCCGGTACGCGGAGGAAGGCGGAGAGAACGCTCCCCTGCTGAAGGCACAGGCTGAAGGACGGGATGGAGTCTCGGTGCTGACGGGTGAGGAAGCAGTCATCGAGTGGGATTTTGAGGCTGAAGAGGCCGGGTGGTATGACCTGGAGGTGGAATACTATCCCTGGCCGGGGCGGAACGCTGAGATCCAGCGGGCCTTTTTCCTGGACGGTGCTCTTCCGTACAGGGAGCTTGCGCTGGTGAACTTTTCCCGGGTATGGCGGAACGACCTTCATCCGGAGATCGTCCGCAGCACGGCTGAGGACGGAACGGAAGAGATCCGCTGGCTCAGGGATAACCAGGGGAACGAACTGAAACCTTCTCCGGCGGAAGCGCCGGAGTGGCGCACTTCTCTCCTCCATGACTCAAACGGATATATCAGCGAAAGCCTGAAGCTTTACCTGGACCGGGGCGCGCATACGCTGACGGTGCTGTCCCTGCGGGAACCGATGCTGATCCGGCGTATGTGTTTCCGGGCGGGTACGGACGTGAAACCGTATGCCCCGCCGGAAGCGGGCGGAGCCGCGAACCGGGTGATCCGGATTGAGGCGGAAGCGGCGTCCGGCACCTCCTCCCAGATGCTGTACCCTGTGCAGGATCAGTCCTCCCGATCTGTTTCCCCGTCCAGCCCGAAGTATCTGCTGAACAACAGCATCGGCGGTAACGCGTGGAAAAGCGCGGGACAGTGGATCGAGTGGCGCTTTTCCGTGCCGGAGGAAGGAAACTACGCGATCTCACTTTACGATAAGCAGAATTTTATCCGCGGAACAGACGTGTACCGCAAGATCTATATTGACGGAGAAGTGCCGTTTGCCGAATTCCAGGCGGCCGCGTTTCCCTATACCCAGGACTGGCGCCTGGAAACGCTGTCCGGGGAGCAGGGAGAACCGTACCTGATCCATCTGGCGGCAGGGGAACATACCCTGCGGATGGAGGTTGTACTGGGCGAAATGGCAGCTGTCATCCGGCAGGTGCAGGACTGTGTGCTGCAGCTGAACGGGATTTACCGGCAGGTGCTTTATATCACCGGTGTTTCGCCGGATCCGTACCGGGATTACCAGATCGAAAGAAGCCTGCCGGGACTGGAAGCACAGCTGCAAACGGTTAAGAAGGACCTGCGGTCGGCCATTGAGGCGCTGGAAAAAACAGCAGGACACCGGAGCGACAAGCTGACTGTGCTGAAGACGATGGATGACCAGCTGACAGAGCTGATCCGGGACCAGGAACGTTTCACCGAGGTGCTTTCTTCCTATAAGACCAACGTACGTGCCTGCGGCAACTGGATCACCCAGGTGCTGGGTCAGCCGCTGCAGATTGACAGGATCTTTGTCCATACTGCTGACGTCCGTCCGGAGATCAGCGGGACGGATTTCCTTTCCGGTACGGGTTTCGAATTATCCCGTTTATACAGCTCCTTCACTATCAATTACAACCAGATCGGCAATGTGGCGGAGAAAACGGAGGACTCCCGGGTGATCACGCTGTGGGTCGGCACGGGACGGGACCAGGCCAATGTGATCAAAGCCCTGATCGACGAGCATTTTACGCCGAAGACCGGGATCAGCGTGAACGTCCAGCTGGTGGATATGAACACGCTGCTGCGCGCCACGCTGTCCGGCCAGGGGCCGGACGTGGCCATTCAGGTCGCGAATACCACGGGGATCGCGGGCGCGGTGATGAATACCGGGAACGATACGCCGGTGAACTACGGCCTGCGCAACGCCGTTATGGATCTCACGCAGTTTGATGATTTTGCCGAGGTGGCGGAGCGGTTCGCTCCGAGCGCCCTGGTTCCCTTCTCCTTTAACGGCGCGGCTTACGCGCTGCCGGACACGCAGACTTTCCCCATGATGTTCTACCGGAAGGACATCCTGGCTGAGATCGGCCTGGAAGTGCCGGAAACCTGGGACGACGTCAAGGTGGCCATGAGCGTGCTGAGCAAGAACCAGATGGAATTCGGCATGCTGCCCGGGGAGCAGACTTTTGCCATGCTGCTGTTCCAGGCCGGAGGCGAGTACTACACGGAGAACGGAGACGCGTCCGCACTGGACAGCGATATCGCGGTCAATGTGTTCCGCCGGTACTGCGATTTTTATACAGATTACAAGCTGGACATGGCCACCTCGGTGGAAGAACGCTTCCGTACGGGTGAATGCCCGATTATCATTACGGATTACACAACCTACAACAACCTGCAGGTATCCGCGCCGGATATCAAGGGACTGTGGGATTTCACCCATGTGCCCGGTACCCTCCGGGAAGACGGAACGCTGGACACAACAACCGGCTGCTCCGGTCTTGCGGATATCATCATGAGCGCGACAAAGGAACCGGAAGCCTGCTGGGAATTCCTGAAGTGGTGGACCGGCGCGGAGATCCAGACGCTGTACGGACGGGAAATGGAGTCACTGATGGGCGCCTCCGCACGGGTGGCCACCGCGAACCTTGAAGCCCTGGCGGGACTGAACTGGCCCATCCGGGACTACCGGGAACTGGCAAAGCAGTTCAGCCATGTGAGGGGGATCCCCCAGGTGCCCGGCGGTTATTACACCTGGCGAAATGTGAACAACGCCTTCTACGCAGTGACTACGGGCAGCGCCAGCACGGGACGCACCGAGTTCGGCAATACGCCCCGTGAGGAACTGATGGACAAGATTTATTACATTAACGCGGAGATTACCTATAAACGGACAGAATTCGGACTGCCTGTCGCAGAAACAGGGGAGGGGAAATGAGATGAGCATGGCAATCCGGAACGGACGGAGCATGCGGAAAAAGGATACCCTGTGGCATCAGGTCCGGATCAACAGGGCATCCTACCTGCTGATGGCGCCGTATTTTACCCTGTTTTTCCTCTTTACAGTGCTGCCCGTGCTGATGTCTGTTTACCTGTCGTTCAACTATTTCAACATGCTGGAGATGCCCCGCTGGGTCGGCTGGGCCAATTATATCAAGCTTCTGCTGGAGGATGATATTTTCATCATCTCCCTGCGGAATACCCTGCTATTCGCCGTGGTGACCGGACCGGTCAGCTATCTGCTGTGCCTGCTGTTTGCATGGATCATCAATGAGTTCAGGCCGAAAGTGCGGGCTTTTCTGACGCTTGTTTTCTACGCGCCGTCCATCTGCGGCAACGCGTATATGATCTGGAACCTGATCCTGACAGGCGACCGGTACGGATACCTGAACGGCATTCTGCTGCGGACGGGTATCCTGAACGAGCCGATCCTCTGGATGCAGACCGAAAAGTTTGTCATGCCGGTGCTGATCGTTGTACAGCTGTGGCTGTCCCTGGGAACCGGCTTCCTGTCCTTTATCGCGGGCCTGCAGACGGTGGACAAGGGCCTCTATGAAGCGGCGGCGATCGACGGCGTGAAGAACCGGTGGCAGGAGCTGTGGTTTGTGACCCTGCCCGCGATGAAGCCGCAGCTGATGTTCGGCGCGGTGATGCAGATCACGCAGTCTTTTGCCGTGGCGGATATCTCCATTGCGCTGGCGGGCAATCCGTCGGTCAATTATTCCGGCGCGACCATTGTGACCCATCTGCTGGATTACGGTTCCACCCGGCTGGATATGGGGTATGCCTCGGCGATCGCGACGATCCTGTTCCTGCTCATGGTGGGAACAAACAAGCTGGTGCAGCGGATTCTCAGAAGGGTGGGTGAATGACCGGTATGGAAAAGGCAAAGATCAGCCGGCTGTTTTCCCGCATGCCGCACCGGAAACCTGCGGAGCTGAGCCCCGAGGAGGAAACAGCCCTGCGGCAGAAGCGCCTGGCGAAGATCTACCGGAAAATGAAACGGCAGTCCGGAAAGAAAAAACTGAATCGCTCCACGGCCGGCAACGCGGTCCTGTTTATCCTGATGGGGATCTGCGGTGTGTTTATGGTCCTGCCGCTGGTCATGATCCTCAACAACGCGGTGAAGCCGCTGGACGAACTGTACCAGTATCCGCCGAGGATCTTTGTGCGGAATCCCACGCTGAATAACTTTACAGACCTGTATGTGCTGCTGAATGAAAGCTGGGTTCCGTTCTCCCGGTATATCCTGAATACCATCATCATTACGGTGGGGGGAATGACCGGTCATGTGATCATCGCGTCCATGGCGGCCTATCCCCTGGCCAAGAATCATTTTCCCGGCAAAAAGATCCTGTTTTCCGTGGTTGTACTGTCCATGATGTTCTCCTGGACGGTGACCCAGATTCCGCAGTACCTGATCATCTCCTGGCTCGGGATCAACAACACCTATGCCGCGCTGGTGCTGCCGGCATGGTCTTTCGGCATGGGCCTGTACCTGATGAAGCAGTTCATGGAGCAGCTGCCGGATTCCCTGATGGAAAGCGCGCGGCTGCAGGGCGCCAATGAATGGCAGATCTTCTGGCGGATCGTGATGCCGAACGTGAAGCCGGCCTGGCTCACGCTGGCGATCTTCCAGTTCCAGCAGATGTGGGCCAATACGGGCAGCATGTTCCTGCGTTCCGAGGAGCTGAAGCCCCTGCAGTACGCCCTGCAGCAGATTACCTCCGGCGGTGTGAGCCGGGCGGGCGCCGGAGCGGCGGTGACCTTCCTGATCGCGGCGGTCCCGATCATCTTTTTCCTGATCTGCCAGAGCTCGATCATGGAGACCATGACGACCTCCGGCATGAAGGACTGAGGAGGCGGAGCATGAAGCAAGTGAAACGGATCCTGTGCCTGATGCTTCTGGCCTGCCTGGCCGCGGGAAGCGCGTGCGCCGCGGATTCCCTGCCGTATGACTGTTACAACTATGACCACTGGAACAATATCCTGTATACCCCGGCGCCTTACGTTCCGGACGGACTGGTCAGCGGTGCCACGCTCAGGCTGGAAGGGGAGCCTGTCGGCGCCTTCCGGAATCCTCAGGACCTGTGCGTGTCGGCGGACGGGGATGTGTATATCGCGGATACCGGGAACAACCGGATCGTGGTGCTGGCGCCGGACCTGAAGACGGTCAGGCGGATCATCACCGGCTTTGAGGCGGAGGGCGGCACGCAGACATTCAACGCGCCCACCGGCGTCGCACTGTCGGAAAAACACAGGCTGTATATCGCGGACAGCCTGAACCGCCGGATCGTTGTGCTTGAACCGGACGGAACCTTTGTCAAGTATGTGCGGGACCCGCAGAGCGAGGTGCTGGACGAGGGCTATGTGTTCACTCCCCTGCGGGTGTCTGTGGATTACGCGGACCGGGTCTATGTGATCGCACAGAACATGTTCCAGGGCATCATGGTTTTCAGCGGGGAAGGGGATTTCACCGGCTTTTTCGGAACGATCAGCGTGAAGATCTCCCTGTGGGAAAAGTTCTGGCGGAAGCTGGCGACCAAGGAGGAGCGGAGCAAACAGCAGCTGTTTATTCCCACTGAATTTACCGGTATCGATGTGGATGACGAGGGCTTTGTCTACGCGTCCAGCAAGGATACGGACGGCCTGCAGGCTGTCCGCCGGCTGAATCCGAAGGGTGAAGACGTGATCCGGAAGGGCCCCCGCGGAAATCTGGGCGGCGACCGGGTGTTCGGTTCGGTCGGCAACTATGCCGGCCCGAGCCAGATCGTGGACGTGGTGTACCGCGGCCACGGAGCCTATTCCCTGCTGGACGGCCGGCGGGGCAGGATCTTTACCTATGACCATGAAGGGAACCTGCTGTACATCTTTGGCAGCATCGGCACGCAGGCCGGGACCTTCCAGACGCCCGCGGCCATTGAGAAGCTGGGAAGCAGCCTGCTCGTCCTGGATTCCCAGCAGGGGAACCTGACCGTATTCGCGGAGACGGAATACGGCGCCCTGATCAACCGGGCGGTCAGCCTGCGGTTTGACGGGGATGAAAGCCAGGCGGTTCCGCTGTGGCAGGAAGTGCTGCGGCTGGACGAGATCAACGAACTGGCGAATACCGGGATCGGCAAGGCCTACCTGTCCGCGGGAGATAACGCGAACGCCATGCTGTACCTGCGGCGCGGAATGAACCGGGAGTATTACTCCGTCGCCTTCAAGCGGTGGAGGAATGAACGGCTGCGGAACAATATCAGCCTGATCCTTTCCGGCGTTGTCGCCGCGGCTGCACTGGCCGTGCTCTGGGTGAAGGCGGTCCGGCCGGCGATCCGCAAAAAAGGGAAGAGGAGGGATCCGTCATGAACCGGATGGGAATCAAGGACAAATGGCAGCATTTTTTCCATACGGTCAGCCATCCGGCAGACGGGTATTACTGGATCCGGCATCAGGAAAAGGGCAGCCTGTGGATCGCCTTCCTGATGGTGCTCCTGTACGGAATCGTGTTCTCCATGAACCGGATCTCCTCCAGCTTTATTGTCAACGATATTGAGCCCCGCACCGTGAACCTGCCGGCGGAGCTGGCAGGCGTCATTCTGCTGTATCTCATCCTCTGTGTCGGCAACTGGTCCGTGACCTGCCTGATGGACGGAGAGGGAAGGTTTAAAGACATCCTGATCGCAGCGGGCTACGCGTTGTTTCCCATGATGGCGGCCACCGCGGCGGCGACGGCTGTTTCCCACCTGGTGGCGGAGAATGAGGAGGCGTTCTACACCCTGCTGATCGGCCTGGGTACGGCCTACACCGTGATCATGCTGGTGATCGGGATCATGCAGGTGCATAACTATACCTTCGGTAAAACGCTGATCACACTGTTTCTGACGGTGGTGGCGATGCTGATCATTATTTTCCTGGGACTGCTGGTGATCAATTTCATTACGCAGGTGTATTCGTTTTTCCGGGGGATCTATATGGAACTGATTTTCCGTGTGTAAGGAGGGAATGCTGAATGAATGAGAAAAACAGGCTGACCCTCCCGACCGCCTTCCGGCGTGTACTGTGGATCATCGCGGGCCTGGCTGCGGCTGCCGCGGTGCTGTTCCTTGCCCGGTACGTGATCCACTACCGGGCGTATGACGAGTACCGTCAGTATATTGTTCAGCCCGCGGCGAAAACGGAAGCGGAAGCCCTGAAGCCCCTGAAGGATCCGGAAAACGCAGTGCCGGGATTCGTTCTCGCGGCACAGAATGACCGGCTGGGACTCTACCTGAAGGAAAAAACCGCGGAGATCGCGCTGTATGACAGGAAGAGCGGGCTGACCGTCTATTCCAATCCGCAGGACGCGGCGGATGACCCGGTGGCCCGGTCCGGACTGAACCAGGCAAACCTGAAGAGCCAGTTTATCCTGAACTACCTGGATACAAACTCCCGGGAAGGTACCCCCTGGAGCTCCTACGCCAAGTGCGTGGAGAACGGGCAGATTGAATACCTTCAGCTGGAAAACGGTTTCCGGGCGGTTTATACACTGTCCAATGAAAAGCTGATGCTTGTACCGCAGCAGATGACGGCGGAATGGTACGGCATCCTGTCGGCTTCCGGAAAGAAGCAGGCGGCCAAATCCTATGTTCTGGATGAGGAAACAGGTCTGTATGTGCTGAAGTCCCAGGGCGTCACGGCCCGCCACCGTCAGCAGATTGACGCGGACGCGCGCAAGGCCGGTTTCACCATGGAGGATTACGCGGAGATGCAGGCGCTGGCAGAGGAAGAGAAATCCGAAGCGGCGGAAAGCACTTCCTTTGTGGTTGCCCTGGATTATACGCTGACGCCGGACGGGCTGACGGTCACCATCCCCCACGCGGAACTCGCGGAGACGGGCGGGGCAAAGATCCGGACCATCCAGCTGCTGCCGTTCTTCGGCGCGGCCGGTACGGCGGAGAAGGGTGTGATCGTGGTTCCCGACGGCAGCGGCGCCCTGATCCGTTTCAACAACGGCAAGAATACCGCGCCCCAGTATAACCAGAACATTTATGACCTGGATCTGATCGACAGCGATATTACCGCCACGCAGAATATGCAGTCCGCCAGGCTGGCGCTTTTCGGCATCTGCCGGGAGGATTGCGGCCTGCTGGTCTCCTGCGGCAGGGGCGCGGCACTGGCGTCTGTCACCGCGGATGTGGCGGGAAGGAACAACAGCTATAACTACGCCTACTTTACCTTCGGCCTGAGACGGACCGATACCCTGATGGTGGCCGGAGAGGAAGCGATCGTGGCGGAACAGGATTCCTACCCGGTGGACTGCGCCGTATCCTACCGGATCCTGGACGGGGAATATATCGGCTATAACGGACTGGCCAGGGCTGTGCGGGAATCCCTGCTCGCGGACGGCAGCCTGACACTGAAAACGGAAAAGTCCGGCGATATCCCCTTCTACTGCGACATTCTCTGCGGCGTTCGGGAAACGGCGCACTGGATGGGTGTTCAGTATCTCCGGGTTATGCCGATGACGACCTTCGCCCAGGCGGAGGAGATTCTGTCCGGGCTCCGTCAGGAGCAGGTCGGGAACCTGCGGGTGAACCTGCAGGGCTGGATGAACGGCGGATATTACCACGATCCGGTGAACCACGTCTCTGTGCAGGGCGGACTCGGCGGGGAAAGAGGATTGCAAAGCCTGCGCGCGGCAGCCGCTGAAACCGGAGGAAAGATTTATCCGGACGCTGCCCTGCAGCAGGTGACCGAGATCGCGAAAGGATTCCTGCGCAGCGAGGAAGCCAGCCGGTATTACGCCAAGGGCTATGTGGCGGAATTCGGTACCGTCAGTCCGGTTTCCATGAGGCGTACGGCCACCATGGGCTTTACGGAGCGGGCGTATATGCTCCTGTCCCCCCGTTTCCTGCCCCGGTATGCCGCCAGTCTGGCATCGGCGGCGGAGCGGCTGGGCCTGGACGCGCTTTCACTCCGGGACCTGGGAAACGAGGTCCATGCGGACAAGCGGCGGACGAACGTCATCAGCCGCGAAGCGGACCTGGACCTGGTCAGGCATGCCTTCGGCGTTATCGGCGCCGGAGAGCGGGAACTGATGGTTTCCGGCGGCAACGATTACAGCTTCCCCTATGTCCGGCACGTGATCAACGCGCCGGTGGAGGCGACGATGTTCGCTATTGTGGATGAGCAGATTCCGCTGTGGGAGATGATCCTCCACGGTTCAGCTGATTACTGCGGCTCGCCGCTGAACCTGATGCAGAGCGAGGACCGGCGGGCAGCCCTGCTGCACCTGATCGAATACGGCGCGTCAACGCACTACACATTTACCTGGCAGGACGCGGCGGATATGAAGTACACCGGGCTGAACAACAATTACGCCACGACCTTCTCTTCATGGAAGGAGGAGGCAGCGGAAAGCTACCGCTTTGTGAACGGAGCGCTGGCCGGGGTGAGCGGCGCGGAGATGCTCCGGCATGACCGGCTCAGCGATACGCTGGCCCGCGTGACGTATTCCAACGGCACGGTGCTGTATGTGAACAGCGGGGAGCATGAAGCTGAGGCGGACGGATACCGGATCCCGGCAATGGATTATCTGGCGGTCGGAGGAGAAAACGAATGACTGGCATCCGCAGAAAAAACCGTATTTTTCATCTTTCCTATGAGCAGAGGAACGCCGTGCGCGGATACTGGTTCATCCTTCCGTGGCTGATCGGCTTCCTGGTGTTTTATGCCGGGTGCCTGGTGCAACTGGGAGAATTCAGCCTGTCCCGGATCGGCCTGGACGCCGCCACGGGTATGACAAAGGAGTATATCGGCTTCGGCAATTATATCGAGGCATTCACAAGCCACGCCACCTTCAAGCAGACACTGACATCCTCTGTGATGGATATGCTGATCGACCTGCCGATGATCCTGTTCTTCAGCCTTTTTGTGGCGATGCTCCTGAACCGGAAGTTCAAGGGCAGGGCACTGGTGCGCGCGATCTTCTTCCTGCCGATTATCCTGAGCGCGGACGCGGTGGGCTCCGCCATCACCCGGGCGACGGAACTGGTGAATGCCGGCGTGTCCTCCGCGAACCTGGAAACCGCGCAGGCAGGGACCGTCTCCGTAGCCTATTACATGCAGCTTTTCGGCGACCTGGCCATTCCGGAATCCGTGCTTGGCTACATTGTGGATGCGGTGAACCGGATCTCGTCCATCATCAAGGGATCGGGCGTGCAGATCATCC
>JAEEGL010355816.1_pt1 | contig 12250 bp, 11 predicted proteins | sample 9134231 | NCBI WGS metagenome assembly JAEEGL01 (sample SAMN16246548, study PRJNA631951) | gut metagenome | biome: gut microbiome; feature: rumen; material: fiber-attached | host: Bos | place: Iran: Karaj | collected 2018-10
ACCGTTTCAGCTCTGGTATTCGGTATCAAAAGCGGCAATAAATTCGTACACGATGGCGCTGGCAAACGAAGTTCGCAGATTCAATATAAGCGTCTGTGCGGTAATGCCCGGAGATACTAAAACAGGCTTTACCGACGCTCGTAAAAAGTCAGCCGTCGGCGACGATGTGTACGGCGGAGTACTGACAAAGTCCGTTGAGAAAATGGAGCACGATGAGCGCAGCGGAACGTCTCCGGAAGTTACAGGGAGATTTATAAGAAACATTGCGCTGAAACGGCGTGTGAAACCGCTGTACGCGGTGGGCTTTGTATACAAGCTGTGCATCGTGGCAATGAAGCTCCTGCCGTCAAGAGCGGCCAACTGGCTCATAGGGAAGCTCTACGCAAGCTGATCTATTACAAAACCGTCGGTAAGCGCTTATACCGGCGGTTTTGCTGTTTTTTGCTCCCCCAAATTGAACAAAATTTTTATTTTGTTCAATTATATATATTTCTGTCCGGTCGTCGAACCGGTACTCCCCTCGGTTCGGCAGCTGCTGACGCGGTCGCTTCTGAGCATGTCTTAAAGTGCATCAGCACAAATAAAAAATTTTCTTACCTTATTATTGCAATAAAGAACGATATTTGTTATCATGTGTCCACATATCCACCACCCTGTAAATACGCGGTTTTTCCGCTTAAATCGAGGTCTTACAAATGCGTTACGCTGTTGACGGAACGGTCGCTCCTAAATGCAAGAAAAAATTTGACGTTGTGATAGTCGGCGCCGGACTCGCGGGCCTCTACTCCGCTCTCCATATCAAGCGCACCTATTCTTGCTGCGTCATTGCCAAGGACTCGATCGAAATATCCAATTCCTGGCTTGCCCAAGGCGGTATTGCGGCGGCCATTTCCGATGAAGATAATCCCGAACTCCACCTCAAGGATACCCTTATAGCCGGAGCCGGAGAATGCGATATCGACGCCGTCCGCGACCTCGTCAACGAAGGCCCTTCCGATATCCGAGAGCTCGTTTTATATCACGTCCCGTTCGACTACGACGAGCACGGCGATCTCGCCATAACCCGTGAGGGCGGCCACCACATGAACAGGATTGTTCACGCCGGAGGCGACGCTACCGGCAGAAAAGCAGTTCAGCAGCTCGCTTTTATTCTCTCCGAGCGCCAGAACGTCACTTTTATGGACAATACGGACTTTGTCGATATCATAACTAACGAGCACGGCGCCGTCAGCGGCGCGCTGACGCTCAACAGGAACGGCGAATATACTATTCTTGAGACTCCGTGCATAATCATGGCCTCCGGCGGCATCGGTCAGGTGTATTCTGTCAGCACGAATGCGGATATCGCCACAGGAGACGGTATAGCGGCCGCGGCACGCGCCGGCGCACTTCTTAAGGACATGGAGTTCGTCCAATTCCATCCCACCGGACTCTGGAGCGAAGGCCAGTCACATCGAGCGTTCCTTATTTCAGAGGCTGTGCGCGGAGAAGGAGCAAAACTTGTAAACAGCAAGGGTGAACGTTTCATGCTCGGCGCACACGAGCTCAACGAGCTGGCTCCGCGCGATATAGTCGCACGCGCGATATTCAAGGAGATGCAAAAATCCGGTGAGAGCCATGTCTTCCTGGATATTACCGACAAATCAGAGGATTTCCTCTCCCACCGCTTCCCTACCATATACAACGAGTGCAAAAAACGCGGCATAAATATCAGCAAAGACTGGATACCCGTGCGCCCGGTCCATCACTATTTTATGGGCGGCATATCTATCGACCTGCACGCGAGGACAAATATACCCGGACTCTACGCGTGCGGCGAATGCGCGTGTACCGGCGTACACGGCGCGAACCGTCTGGCCTCCAATTCAATGCTCGAATGCCTTGTTTTCGGCCGCCATGCAGCGGAAAATGTCAATATTGCGCTTGACTACGGCGTAGACGCATCCGACACTTCCCTTCCCGCACTTCCGGTCAGGCCGCCTGTCGATTTTGATCTGGGTGAGCTTCGCGTAAAAATACAGCGCACCATGGGCGAATACTGCGGCGTTATACGCAACGAAGCCGGTCTGCAGAAAGGGTTGCAGATTGTTTCCGATATAAAAACAAAGGCCGAATCCGTTCATGCGGATACGCGCGAGTATTATGAGCTTCTTAACATTGCCACCACTGCACAGGAAATACTTGAAGCAGCCCTTGCACGGCGCGAGAGCGTCGGAGCCCATTTCAGAGAGGATTAATCATGAACTACTTGAAAATTGACACATTCTTCCTTCTGGCGCTCGAAGAGGACATCGGCATAGGCGATATAACGACAAAGAGCTGCATACCGGAAGACGACATGGCGCACGGCTATCTGAAAGCCAAGGAAGACGGCGTTCTCTGCGGCATTGAGACATTTGCGCACGTGCTCGAACTCGTCGATAAGAGGATAAAAGTCACTCCGAATTTTACCGATGGTCAGCGAGTCAAGGTCGGCGACATCATAGCCGAGATCGAAGGGCCTACCCACGGAGTGCTCTCCGGAGAACGCGTCGCCCTCAACATACTGCAGCACATGTCCGGCGTTGCCACCTATACCGCGAAGGCAGTAGAAAAAGTCGCCGGCACGAATGTTCATATAGCTGATACGCGCAAGACCACGCCCTGCATGCGTGCGCTTGAAAAATACGCTGTGAGGGTCGGCGGCGGCTACAACCACCGCTTTAATCTGACGGACGGCATACTCATCAAGGACAACCACATCGTATCGGCTGGCAGCATAACGAACGCTGTCGAGTGTGTGAGAAGAAACGCTCCCCACACGCTGAAGATCGAGATTGAAGCCGAGACCATGGAGCAGATCAAAGAGGCTCTGGATGCCGGCGTCGATATCATCATGCTCGATAATATGTCTGTTGAAAATATGCGCAAGGCCGTTGAATTTATCGACGGGCGTGCGATAACCGAGGCGTCCGGAAATATGGGCAACCGCGACCTTCTTGAGGTCGCAAAGACCGGCGTCGATATTATATCGATCGGCGCAATAACCCACTCTGTAAAAGCCCTGGATATCAGTCTCAGACTCGATAACTGACGGTAATGCAAATTAAAAAAGCACTGGTAAGATTTCTTACCAGTGCTTTTATTATATCGGGTCAGGCTCTCGGATGGGCCTTGTTATAGATGTCTTTCAGCTGTTTTTTAACGAGCTGAGTATACACCTGCGTAGACGAAATGTCGGCATGACCAAGCATCTCCTGTATCGAGCGCAGATCCGCGCCGTTTTCAAGCAGATGGGCCGCAAAAGAATGGCGGAGCGTATGCGGCGTTATATCTTTATCGATATGGAGCTTGTCCTGATAGTACTTAACAACCTTCCAGAAGCCCTGACGCGACATCCTCTCGCCGCTCATGTTTACGAAAAGCGCTTTTTCGTCGGGATGGGCGATAACGTTCTCGCGGACCTTTGTTATGTACTCGGACACGGCCTTGATAGCCGTCTGATACATCGGGATATAGCGCACTTTGGGCGCCTGCCCGCAACGCAGTATGCCTGCCGCAATATTGATATCGTCGATATTGATCGCGATGAGTTCGCTGACTCTTATGCCCGTGGCGTAAAGCAGCTCCAGCATGGCCTTGTCGCGGCAACCCTTCAGATCGCGCACATCCGGCTGCTCAAGCAGCATCTCGACTTCCCTGCCGGTCAATATCTGCGGCAGTTTCTTTTCCGCCTTGTCGAGCGCGATATTGATCGACGGATTTTCCGATGCGATATTGTTATCGATAAGATAGCCGTAGAAATTCTTGAGCGAAGCAAGGCAGCGCGAAATGGTCGGTATGGACTTTGCCTGCGACTTGAGATGCGCGACATACGCCTGAACGTCGTCATGCGTTATGTTCTCGAGCGGTATGCCTTTCGCGCCGTAATACTGCGCGAACTGATTGATATCTCTTATGTACGAGGCGAGCGTATTCTGCGAAGCGTGCCTGACGTCGCTCAGGTATACCTCAAATGCGGAAATAAGATCTTTATCCGCCAAACACACTCACCCCTTTCTTACGTAATTATCGTGAAAAAATATTTCGCCAGATGCGGTACGGCGACGGCGTCGAGCAGAAGTGCCGCGAATATAAACAAAATCGGCAAAAATACCGCCGTCCCGCTTGAAAAAAACGTCCGCAGTCTCATATTTTTGCCCGCAGCCGCAGAAGACAGCAAACTGAACGATATTGCAGCTGAGAACGACAGCAAAATGAACAGCGATGGCAGCAGCAAAATGAAATTCGGCAGAAACACTAGTATTTCAGCAAACTGACCGCAGTCTGAGCAGGCTCTTGAAACTGCGCAGGCAGAAAACGAAAAAATAAATCCAGAGGCCGCGCACAGGACAGGCGCTAAAAAGAACCCCGTCAGTGAAAGCGAGAAAAATAAAAAAACCATCCCGGCTAAAAGCGGCGGCAAAAATACTCGCAGCATCATGCCCTCGCCGGAATAAACCGTAAACTGCCGCACGGCGTTGAGCACAACGTCCGCATTTTCAACAGACAGTGCCGAAGCCATTCCTGCTGCCACACCGCAAAGCAGACCGGCAAAGCAGAGAATAAACGGTAACGCGGCAGATTTCCGAATAAGACTTATGTTACGCAATTTAACCACCTTTGCAATCAGCGGTTGCGCAGATGGAAAAACGCATTAAAGCAAAAATATAATAGTACAAATACCGACATTAATCAATAAATTTGATGAAATTTTTCAAAATTTGGTGATTATGACCTGATATTATGTAAATACTATTATGTTAACCGCGCAACCGGGTATAGTCATATATGAGCCTCTGATACGGCATGTGCACAAAGTTTTGTGTTGATTTTAGACCAAAACACAATATCTCGGCGATTTTTTTCAAATTTATGTAAACGCTGGCGCTTGATTGCAATCTGTATATTGCCGCTTTTTCTTTGGTCGTTTTGACCAATACGTATTGTATACCCTATGCGCGCCTGCGCTTCCTCCTCCCTGTCGCGGCAATCCCGCCTGCTGTTGCGGCGCCTGTGAGTATCGCCGCGTCCCGCACAAGAAACTTCGCGAACTGTTCGGCGGAGATCGCTGCGCCAACGATAACGCGAAGAAGACACAGTATTACGCCAACGATGATCCCTATGAGCAGAGTCCCTTCTCGCATCTTCCTGCCGGCGGTAAAACCGCCGGTGAACGCCGATATCGTCTCAATCAACAGCGCGACGCCCCCTATGCTCTCCTCTGCTGCTTTTTCGGCAGATATCAGGGCTGCGAGCACTGCGGCTCCCGCAAGAAGCACGCAAAGCGCCGTCCCTGTCCCCCATGCTATGCTTTTGCCGGGCCTTTTTATTTCTTTTTTACGCATAATAAAACCCCTCTCCGGAACAACACGTCCAACACATGTTATTCCGCAGAGGGGATAAAAATTACTTGCGAAGATATCTATCAGTTCTCGCTGTAGCTTGACGCCGTGTTCTCAGCAGTCGATATTGCCCACTTCATGACCTCTACACGGACGCGATCCTCGCTGGTCTCAAAAGTGACGCGGTCATCTTCAAGGCCGACTATCGTGCCGGTAAGACCGCCTATCGTGACAATACGGCTGCCGACCACGAGTGAAGCGCGCATCTCTTCAAGCTTTTTCTTCTTTTTCCTCTCAGGACGGATCATGAGGAAATAGAAGACCGCGACTATAACGACCAGGTAGATAATCATTGTATAATTACCCATTTAAAGCCCTCCAAAGATAATTAATAATAAAAAATAAGTAAACTGTGGCAATTATAATTCACTGTCGGCAATAAAGCAAGTATTCTTTTTTGTTAGCCCGCCGAAATTTAAATTCTTTTCGCCAGAGTCTCCGTGTGTTCCGCTCTGAAGGCGGAAAATGTGTGCGTTTCAATAGCTTCGCGGATACGCTCGGCGAGTTTATTATAGAACCAGAGGTTGTGCATGACTCCGAGCCGGAGCGCCAAAAGCTCGCCGGAACGGTACAGATGGCGCAGATAGCCGCGCGTATACCGCCTGCACACTGGACAGTCGCATTCCGGGTCTATAGGGCTCTCGTCACGCACATATTTCTCATTATTGATATTTATTATGCCGTTCCACGTAAAAAGATGCCCGTGGCGGCCGTTGCGCGCCGGCATGACGCAGTCAAAGAAGTCAACGCCGCGCCATACGCCTTCTATGATGTTCGATGGAGTGCCGACGCCCATCAGATACCGCGGCTTATCTTTCGGCATATATTCATCGAGCGCCTCAATCGTATCGTACATTTCGGCGGTCGTCTCTCCCACGGCGAGGCCGCCTATGGCGTATCCCGGGAGGTCGAATTCGGCAATTCGCTTCATATGCTCGATGCGAAGGTCTTTATAGACCGCGCCCTGGTTTATGCCAAAAAGCATTTGCCCGGGATTGACGGCGGAGCCTTCGCTGCTTATCTTTTCCATTTCCGCTTTGCATCTTTCGAGCCAGCGCACGGTGCGCTCCGTTGACGCTTTTACGTAATCATACGGAGACGGTATCTTTACGCACTCGTCAAACGCCATGGCGATATCGGATCCGAGTGCGGACTGTATGCGCATACTGTCTTCCGGGCGCATAAATATCTTGCGGCCGTCGACATGCGAAACGAATTTGACGCCCTCTTCGGTAATATCGCGCGGCTTTGCCAGCGAGAATATCTGGAACCCGCCGCTGTCGGTGAGTATTGGTCTGTTCCAGGTCATGAAGCGGTGAAGACCGCCGAGAGCGCGAACTGTCTCCTCCCCGGGGCGTACGTGAAGATGATATGTGTTGCTCAGTTCTACCTGGCAGCCTATCATCTCCAAATCCGCGGCAGAAAGTGCGCCTTTTATGGCCGCCTGCGTGCCGACGTTCATAAAGACGGGCGTCTGCACGGCGCCGTGCGGGGTGTCGAATACTCCCCTTCTCGCCCGCCCTTCGCTTGCTATTACAGTAAACAAATCGATTCTCCTAACGTTAATGGATGAACATAGCGTCCCCGAAGCTGAAAAATCTGTATCGTTCACGCACCGCTTCTTCATACGCGCTGAGCACATGCTCCCGGCCGGCGAGCGCGGACACGAGCATGATAAGCGTGCTCTGCGGGAGATGGAAGTTGGTTATCAGCGCATCAACGCATTTGAACCGGTATCCTGGATATATGAATATATTTGTCCAGCCGGCAAATTCCTCTATATGTCCGTCGCTTTCTGCCCGAGACTCAAGCGTGCGGCATGATGTGGTTCCGACAGATATAACTCTCCCGCCGGATGAGCGGCATATGTTGATCTTATCGGCCGTCTCCTGCGAGATGATACAGTATTCCGCGTGCATCTCGTGGTCTTCTATATTTTCAGCTTTTACAGGCCGGAACGTTCCGAGACCGACGTGCAGCGTTACGAAGGCCGTCTCGACGCCCTTGGCGCGTATATCGTCCAGAAGCTTTTCCGTGAAGTGCAGTCCGGCGGTCGGCGCGGCTGCGGAGCCGTTAACACGGCTGTATACCGTCTGATAGCGCTCCGAATCCTCCAGTTCTTCGTGGATATATGGCGGCAGCGGCATACGGCCCAGGCGCTCGAGTATTTCAAGAAAGATGCCCTTATACTCAAAGCGCAGGAGTTTATTGCCGCCCTCGACGCTCCCCGTTACGACGGCTTTCAGGGCGCCCTCTCCGAAGATTAGCTCAGTTCCCACTTTCGTTTTCCGCCCCGGTCTTGTGAGGCACTCCCATACCCCGTCGCCTTTATCGCGCAGGAGCAGGACTTCGACCGCTCCCCCAGTGACACGGCGACCGAAAAGACGCGCGGGTATTACACGGGAGTCGTTCATAACAAGGCAATCTCCCGGAGCGAGAAGTTCCGGGAGCTCGTAAAAGTGGCGGTGCTCGATCTCTCCGGTAGTTTTGTCAAGCAGCATGAGCCGTGAATCGTCACGCTTTTTAATCGGTGTCTGCGCGATGAGTTCTTCCGGGAGATAATAGTCAAAATCCTTTGTTTTCATTACTTACGCTTCCGTTCCGTGCGGCATCAGGTCTGTACCACCTTCGCCCCCGTATAATAGAATTCGAGGATATCCTTACATGTAAGGCCATAAACGGACGCCATCGAGTAAGCGCCCCACTGGCTCATACCGATGTTATGTCCGTACCCGGACCCGTTGATAACGAATTTGCCATCATTCGGCACGGAGGCGGGCCCAGTGTTGACCTCCTCCACCGCGCCTGTGCCGGTAATGGCGTAAACCTTGTCCGACGTGCTTATCTTGTCGGTGCCGGAGCTGCCGACGGCGCACATATCGCCGGTCCAGCCCACAGCGCCTGACGGAGAGTTTATATACACATCAGGCGTATTGGATGCGCCGTTTATCGTATAGCGCATGGAGCGCAGTCCGAGCAGTATGCGTACTTTTTCCTTAGAGAATGTGAACGTCCTGCCCGTATCGTCTGTAAAAACTATCTTCAGCACGTTCCCGCTGGAGGTATACTCCGCAACGCGGAAATCCACGATATTTGAGCAGTTATACCCTTTGTTGTTCAATATCGTCTTCAGCTGCTCAGCCGTATACGTTACCGTCCATTCGTAGTTCGGTATGCGGTCCTTGACGGCGGCCTCATACGGGTCCTGCACTCCGCGCAGATATTCGAGCCTCGACGACCACACGTTCTCAACGTCCTCGGATGCGCCGCCGTTCGACGAGTAATAATAAGTCTCGCAGAGCTTGTCATTATACACAAGATACTGGCCGGCGGTCTCGTCGACCGCGGCGTCGGAATTTGCGGTGGAGAGTTCTATGCCGCCGTACACCTGACAGTCTATTGTGGTGCACAGGTCAAACCCGAACGAGCCGTGGTAATTCAGATGTGTCATGACGAACGTGCGCGCGCATATCGCCTGCGCTTTCAGCGCCTCGCGAGGCCAAGCCGCGTTCATCTCGCGGGTTATGACGCCCTTTACGTAATCCTCAACGTTGAGCACGTTGACGACGCTGATTTTATCGCCGCTCAGGCGCGCGTACTGGAACGCGCCGTAATATCTGACATTTTTGAAATATGTACGCGTTTTTACTGCCGGATCAGTCTGTCTCGGCACGACGGCAAGCCAATGCTCGCGGCCGTATTCGTATTCAAAAAGTATCCTGTCTGTCCCAGTGGCCACTACAGTAATGGTAAAAGACGTGCCGCTCGTGACTGACCAATCCTGCTGTATGCCAAGCGCCTCGCCTGCCGCCTGAGCGTCCGCCTGCGACGTATATGCGCCCGCGCAGACATAGAACACCCCGGACGAATATTTGACGAAGGCGTTCACCGAGGTGAACGTATCCGCGGCGGCGCGCGCATCTTCATAAGTTTCGTACTGCGTTGCGAGCTGAATATGGAAGCAGCCGATCACGGTGTCGCCGACGGTACCCTCGTGATATGTATTCGTACCCGGCAAATAGTACATGTTTCTGTCCATCAGCATGGATATCTTCTTCTCGCCCGTTGATGCGCCGATATTGACAAAATTCCTGCTTGAATCAAAATAGCCAAAATCGTATCCTTCGCCGTAGCCGCTGCAGTTTTGCAGATTGGCCGCCTCAAGTTCCTGACTGCCGAAATAAAGGCCGATCTTGACAGTTTCGGTCGGCGGCGCAAACGCCTTTGCGTGCTCGAACGGCATGCATGATACAAAAAGAACGAGCGCCATTGCAAGTAAAAGTATTTTTTTAGAAACGACTTTCATTATATTTTTGTCCCTCAGCAGCATTATGATGAAATCGCAGCGCAGCTCTTTGGTTTTTATGTCGATTAAGCCCGATTGACACTTCCCAGTAATTGTGATATAAAAATTTTTATACAATATTGATAAAATAATATACAAAAATATACATACAAAGCTACCGAAAATGTCTTTTAATTATCGTACGCTGTTTCGACATTATATTACATTTTTGCGCTCTTGACTACCCCTGGCGCGTCCATTTTTGCGGAACCTTTTTCCTGCGCATATCGATATGAAACACTGTCGGCGTGCTTTGAATAATATACCTGTGGAGGCATGACATGAACAAGAAGTATAAAGTTGGAGTTATCGGGGCCACCGGAATGGTTGGCCAGCGTTTCGTTACACTGCTTGCAAAGCACCCGTGGTTCGATCTCACCATCCTGGCTGCGAGCTCGCGTTCCGCCGGCAAAACATACGAACAAGCGGTATCCGGCCGCTGGGCGATGACCTCTCCCATACCAGAGTGTGCGAAAGATCTTGTGATTAAATCCGCTGAGAATGATGTTGAGGAGATAGCGTCATCCGTCGATTTTGTATTCTCGGCCGTCGATATGAAAAAAGATGAGATACTGGCTCTTGAAGAGGAATACGCTAAACACGAGTGTCCCGTAGTCTCGAACAACAGCGCGCACAGATGGACTCCGGACGTTCCCGTGGTCGTGCCGGAGATAAACGCGGAGCACATCGAGATAATCCCGTCGCAGCGAAAGCGTCTCGGCACGAAGCGCGGTTTTATCGCCGTCAAGTCCAATTGTTCGTTACAGAGCTACGTTCCCGCGCTCCATCCTCTCAAAGATAGATTCGGTCTTACAAAAGCGCTCGTTTGCACGTATCAGGCGATATCCGGCGCGGGCAAGACCTTTGCTACCTGGCCCGAGATGCTCGATAATGTAATCCCGTATATAGGCGGCGAAGAGGAGAAATCCGAGCGCGAGCCGCTCAAGCTCTGGGGCAGCATAAAAGACGGCGTGATCGTTCCCGCCTCCTCCCCCTCCATAACGGCTCAGTGCCTGCGTGTCCCTGTGTCGGACGGACACATGGCGGCATGCTTTATGTCCTTTGAACGAAAGCCTTCCGAGGAAGAGATAAAGCGCTGCTGGGCGGAATTCCGCGGACGTGCGCAGGAGCTGGAGCTCCCCTCCGCGCCCAAGCAGTTCCTGCACTACTTCGAAGAGCCTGACAGACCGCAGACACGGCTTGACAGAGACTCGGAAAACGGTATGGCCGTATCGATCGGCAGATTGAGAGCCGATACGCAGTACGATTACAAATTCGTCTGCCTGAGCCACAATACTCTCAGAGGCGCCGCCGGCGGCGGTGTTCTTCTGGCGGAGCTTCTCTGCGCCGAAGGTTATATGGATCGATAATAGATTTAAGGAAGGAAACTAACATGAAAACACCTGTATTTACCGGATCTTCAGTCGCTATAATCACTCCCTTCAAAAACGGAAAAGTCGATAACGCAAAACTCAAAGAGCTCATAGAAATGCAGATAGCTGGCGGCACCAGTTCCATAACTATCTGCGGCACCTCCGGCGAGAGCGCTACCATGTCGCTTGAGGAACATATGGAGACCGTCGATTTCTGCATCAGGCAGGTCGCAGGCCGCGTCAAGGTCATTGCGGGCGCCGGCAGCAACGATACTCTCGCCGCCATGATGCTCTGCGAAGAGGCTGAAAAGTCCGGGGCGGACGCGCTTCTTGTCGTCACTCCCTATTACAACAAAGCGACGCAGAAGGGCATTATAAAGCACTACACCTATCTCGCCGACAGAGTGCATACCCCCATAATCCTCTACAACGTCCCCGGCCGTACCGGCGTGTCCATAAGCGCAGAAACCTACAAGGAGCTTTCCAAGCATCCGAATATCAACGGCGTCAAGGAAGCCTCCGGCAACTTCAACCTCATCTCCAAAACGATCGCCGCCTGCGGCGACGAACTGAACATATGGAGCGGCAACGACGAAGAGATCGTGCCCATGATGTCCATAGGTGCGAAAGGCGTCATCTCCGTCTTGGCTAATATCCTTCCCCGCGAGGTCGCCGATATGACTCAGGCCTGCCTCGACGGTGACTTCCGCACCGGCTCCGCGCTTCAGCTCAAGTATCTCGACCTTATCAGCAAGCTCTTTATTGAGGTCAACCCCATACCTATAAAGACCGCTATGAATATCCTCGGCTATGACGTCGGAGAGCTGCGGCTCCCGCTCTGCGAGATGGATCCCGAAAACGTCGAAAAGCTCAAGGCATCCCTTGCAAAAGTCGGTCTGCTCAAGTAATTTTGAACTAAAGGTATTTTTATATGCTAAAGATAATCATTTCCGGCTGCCTGGGCCGAATGGGCCGGAAGCTTGCAGAAATGTGCCGTGCAGACGGCGAGATAGAGATCACCGCCGGGTTCGATATCGCAGCGGACAGCGCATGCGGCTTTCCCGTCTTTACGAAGCCGGAGGATTTTACCGGAACGGCAGACGTTCTTG
>JAEEGL010519766.1_pt1 | contig 12250 bp, 5 predicted proteins | sample 9134231 | NCBI WGS metagenome assembly JAEEGL01 (sample SAMN16246548, study PRJNA631951) | gut metagenome | biome: gut microbiome; feature: rumen; material: fiber-attached | host: Bos | place: Iran: Karaj | collected 2018-10
TTGAGGAAACAACTAATTCTTGCAGAGTTTGAGCAAATATCCATCAACAATCAGTTTTAAAGTCTTTGAAATACCCAAAGGCTTCATCAACCAATGCACGTCTATCAAGACCAAGATTTCGTTTCTCGCAGGATGTCTCGGATACAAGACAACAAGAAAAACAAGCAGCTAAGTTAAGCTGATCTTCGTTTTCCCAGCACAGTGGATCAGAAGAACACTCTTTGGCATTGTTTATGGCATTCTTTATAATCCTTTCTATCAACCGAGGTTGTCCTTGCCATACCAGACCACCCATACTACCTTCAGCACCGTCCGCAGTGAAAATCAAGACTCCACACATACGATCAGAATAGTATAATCTCTCTTGTAAACTAGCTGTCGGATAGCCGCAGGAGAACTCCAATTCCTTCATAATAATATGCGAGAAAGTATGAAGTAGATAAAACCTTGGTGCTCCATATTGCATCATCTCTCCTTTAATTGCTTTCCCTATTTCTCCTTCAGGTTGATCGTATCTCGTAGAAAATAAATCATTGTGAAGTGTTGCCCATCTGTCAACCGCGTCAATATTAAATTCAAAGAATAACCCCTCACCAAGGCTTTGGTTTGCAGGTAAAGAGTATACTTTTTCTACAGGGTCATTATAAATCCTCTGCCCTTCATTTCTTACCACAACTCCGTCGATTCTAAGGGGAACCGGCATGGAGACTCTACTGAATCCAAGTTGTGTTAAAGTCATAGCAAGAGTATCAACTTGTTGAATCTTCTTAAAGAATGGTCTCAGATCTTCTGGAAGCGCGATGTCTTTAAACTCCAAGTTAGCGACTTGTGGGATAGACTCAGAATGAGATGAAAACACCTTATACTCTTCAAAGCGATATTGTTCATGAGCGTCCTTGGGCACTTCTTTAACCTCGAGAAAACGATTTTTGATCGTTTCGGCTTGTTCATCAGTAAGCTCGATATCACTATCTTCAGCCTTGTCAATCAGATCTATTTGATCCATATATGCCTCCTTGGTTAATCCTGCGTTACGTTCAACGGCTTTAGGATACCAGCGTGTGTTAAGGAGGTCAAGTACTTTTTGAAGATTCGGCTCCAAGATGGCATCGGATAGATACTGAGGTGGGATGTATAAGCTGCTAAATGAATCAGCGTAGTATACACTATTACTGGTAACAAGAGCCATCTGCATTACGCCTCTTGCTTCATTTACATCCTTGCAGGGCTCCTCTGATTTTGACCCAATCCCATTCCAAGGAGTATCCCCTTTGCAGAAAGGGTGAATATTCATGATACCTTCCAGGCCGTATGTTTTGCCGCATTTTTTACACTTCAAAGTACCCCAACTCTCGGAGTTATTTCGATTCTCGATCCATTGTAATTCATGTCGTCCTCCTCTTTCACATTCTTTACAAGGATAATCAAATAACTCAAACCCAGCAGGATTCTTCATGGCCTCTTTCTTTCCATCTATTCCTGCGCAAAACAACTCATACCAAGGTATATCAGAAATATGTCCGTTTTTACAAATAAGAAGGATGGGAATCTGGACAAGGGTATCGTAGATATCCTTCAATTGATTATTATCCTTGAATGTTCTGTGGGTGTTGCTATATGGATCTCTGGGTGGCGCAAAATAAACCAACCTCGTGTCTCCGGTTTTTTGCTTCCAAATAGTTGCCCACTCTTCTATAGGCTTAAAAAGCTTTTCCTTTCTACTATAAAACCACCTAGGAAAGTGAATAGATGGAATATAGAAATGGTCTGACTTCAATTCAAGACCAGTATTCTCTTTGCATCGTTTGTAAAGAGGATGCTTTTTCTCGCGAGGATAATTCCAATTGTCAAGAGATAGATGTGGGACATCTATTAAATACTTTAGTTTAGGGATCTCTTGCGTCTCCTTTAAGAACTCAACGAATCTCGGGTCATTAATTATATCAACTCCTGCAGCCCGAGAGATCGTTTCCGCATCCCGCTCGCCAAAATTCTCAATCTGTTTGTTGACGGCCTTAACAAATCCCCAATAAGATACTGATTTTGGCATAATAAAGAAGCCGGCTTTTGTCGTAACGATAGATCCAACTCCTGCGTTTGACGAAAGCACTTTATATTTCCCAATACCTTGATTGTATTGTATGTCTTTATGGATTTCCATATCAGTTGTCTTTTACATTTAACACAGCTTCGGACTCAACAGTTCTTAGCGACATCGGTACTGCCCACATATTATCAGCTTCATCGTCCAGATATGCATCCAACGCCAAGAATAGATCTTTCCATTTCACTCGTTGGCGTCCATTGGAGTTAAGGAAATCTGAGCCAGAGTATCTGAGGGAATACTCTCCGGATTGTTGATTATCTACTAATCCTTGCCACTTCATCAATGACTCATCGATAAAGAATTCTATGTACTGCTCTAGTTCTTCGGTAAGCAATTCTTGCAACTCTACTGAAAGTTTCTTTGTTCTTTCAAGACGCGTTCTGAAATAAACGTATAACTCTGATTTAATAGTTTCTCTGAGTCCAGGAGTAAGGGAAGAAGCGTTCTCGGCATTAGCCAGATTTGCATTTAAATGCCGTATCATTGTAGCATTATAAAGAGGCAAGTACTTACTAACCGATTTCTTAGAGAACGGCGTGATGGATATAGGTTCCACATAGTAATAAAGCTTTTCATGGAACTCTCTAAAGCGTTCAAAGTGTGAAAGGTCTCTTGCTCTAAACGGATTATGCAAAGTAACGACAAGCCCTGCTTTGGAACGCGCAACGCGACTACTTGCTTGAATATACTCTGCAATATTCCTTGGCATTGAATTCATTACAATTGTGTTGAACCGATCAACATCAAGTCCAACAGAGATCATGTTTGTCGCAAGGATTAAGTCAGGAGGGGTCGTTCCCTGTACCCAATCAGTTCCATTGGGCATTTTGTGAGGTAACCTATAATCAGCCCTCCAATGTTTGCCAACCTCTTCTAGCTCATTTACGACTTCGGCTCCAGAAAGGCGCCCTGTCAATTCGGATTTCTTGAAAGAAGAATCATATCCATACAGACATTCTAACATGTTATTGTAGCGGAGAACACGTTTGAACAAGCGTCGGGTGTACTTCGTGAATTCTGTATAGAACTGGGCGTCAGTTTTCCCCACTTCTTTGAGACTATTGAAATAATCGATGATGGAGTGGTAGAAATCCATTGCCTCTTCAACATCTCTATCTGTCAGTTTAGAGGCATATTCTTTCTCAAACAGGGCTCTATGAACAAACATAGTTGCAATTAACCTCATCTGAGTTGTCATATGAGTCCTACCTGTCGGGAATATGCCAATATATTTTCTCTTGGATAGGAAATGTTCTTCGTTATCAATTATCTCCCTCTTGTAGAAAGAGAAAAACGAATCGTCATAATCTGCGCCCGGTTTGGGGAAGATACTGACTTCTCGATCGTACAAAGCGCGGATCTGTAGTTCAGTATTCCTGGTTGTAGCCGTAGAAGAAATAATCTTGGGACGTATAACTGCTCCTGTTTGGTCTTTATATGAACATAATTGATCAATAGCGCATTCAAACAAGCTCACAGCTGAACCAAGAGGCCCTAACAATAGATGCAACTCATCCTGAATAATCAGTGATGGAGGCAAAACATCTATTCCACCGTTACCAAATAACCTTCGAGAATCTTGCTTTTCTTTTGTTGTTGATACACGATGCCCAAGGGACGCGAATTTATCCACAGTCCCGAACAACAAAGTAGGCGGGTTCTGATAGATATACTCATCACATAATCTCACCGGGAGTTCATCAGAAAAAGTGCAATCTATATTGTCACATCTGAAAATAATCTTAGGATCTGTAGTGGTTCCTCTATTGTGAAATTTCAAAGGTTTTCCACAGCAAGGGCATACATCAAGGGGGATCTTAGATTCCTTGCGTTTCCCAAAATCATCTCGAGTATTCCATTTTTGGCATTCTTCAAACAGATTCTTAGCATTGTTAGGTAATGAATCTTCACCTACATACAACCCTATCGAGATTGGCTCAGAGCCGAGATCGTACATGTCCCAGCGGCGTAATTGCTCAAGCGCTAGAATTAAGCGCATAGCCCGTTGAAACTGCTGAGTTGCCAAAAGCCGGAGAGTGTATCTCATTATCGCTGTCGTCCCTCCTCCATTGTTGGGGAAATTACGCCTCCTGTTAATGATTGTAAGCGCAATGATTCCAAGGTATGCCTCTGTTTTTCCGCCTCCAGTAGGGAACCATACAAGGTCAACAAGTTCATTTCTTGCCAGCCATTTTGGATCATTCGATCTTTTAATTATGCCATCTAAATTAAGCAGGATAAACGCCAACTGGAAAGGTCGCCAAGCAGCTGGTGAATCTCCGAACAAGTGGTCATCAGCATCGGTCTTATAGAAGTCAAAAGACGTTTGTTGATTTGTCTTTCTTTTACTATGCCATAACTGAATGAACATGGCGCTATTCATCAGCCTGAATGACTTCATATTGGAAGAATCACTCTCTAGAATTAGGCGAATATTGTCCGCCATTCTATTATAGTCCTTCTCGCATTTATCGAGATTCTCTTCCCCTATGTGAATATCACGGTTCTCGGTCCGTAGGACTTCTCTTTGTTTAGAAATCCATACATTATACTGTGCTACAAAATGCTTTAATTGAAAAATAATCTCTTCATCGGATGCATCCGAAAAAAGTGAAAGCCATTTAAACTCCAAAGCTCTTGTGTCCTCCAAAATAGGTTTGGGGGTTAATGTGCCATTATTCTCGACATATGAGTATTTGTCTCTTGGAATAGGCTCCACGTCGGGTGTTTCAAATGAAGGAATAAACTCAGAACGTACCCAGTGTTCTGTCCCGTTCACTTTCCAGTCAACTGAACACAGATGACCAACGGCATAATCATTTATCGATCTATATAAGAAATCAAGTTGCTCAACATCACCAGGCTTATTCTCGCCACTTCTCTCTTGATAAGGACTTAGCAAATTACTGTCAACCAGAATTTGTACACCAAAAAAGCATCTCTCATTTACTTTCTCTGTAACAATTGAGAAATAATGCTCTGCATCTTCCTCAAACGGTGTTGAAGTGTTTTCGAGTTGCACCTTTAAGTAACGTTTCGTAGAAGCACTATTGGTTGGCTTCGTGATTTGAAGCCAAACTGAAAGCTTCTTCGTAAAGGTGGATTTGTTACCTCCATCATCATCAAATGAGATATTTAGAGTCTGGTATTCTCTAGGTGAAAATACTACTTTTTGACCGCATTTGTTGAGGTCAAGTCCTTCAAGGCTAATGATTTTTTCAAAAGTATGTGCTTGCCAAAATCCGAATGACTTTGCGTTGCAAATGTTCATAGCGTCTTCAAGGTAGGACAGGTATGTTTCATGGCGTTCCACATTCCTGATCCGCTCCTCTATATCGGCTCGTTCTTCTATTGTTATATAGCTATCTCTAAAAAAACGAATACGCCGCCACAGACGTTCCTTATATGATTTTAAATAACGATAATTATCGCCAATCTGCTCATATTCACTATCTATAGTCCCATCTAAGTTAGTTGCATCGGCTTTACAGAGCTCTTTGTTAATGGAAAGAATAAGGTCTTTTACTTCGCCAATACCCTTAGATATATCAGCAGCTAAATGGATACCACCATCTACTTTAGAAAAGTAGGGGGATAGTTGTGATGAATATTTACTGAAAAAATCATTAAATCCGTCACTCTCATCAACACGTATAATAATACGGCAACAATCATCTTTAGATATTTTTGAGTAATACCGGCCAGATATTTTAATAACTAGGTCTGACGCTTGGAGAGGATTACCATTTTTATCTAGACAACAGGAAATGCCTATAGTTGTCGGAAAACGTTGGCTTAGAGAGTAGAGATCCTCCTCATCCGCCCCAAAACGATCTACTCTCTCGTCCAACTCTTCACTGCTATTATCATCTTGAGATTCCTGATAATTTGAATCGCTTTCAAGCTCTGGATCTTGCACTTGGATGCCTGAATTGGTATCTTCTGCATTAGCATTATCGACCCTTTTTCTTTGAGGGAAGAGCACAGCCGTACTATATAATGAGCCTGGTGTGGTATTGATAATTTCTTCATCAACACCATTGGCGTTACGGTCATCAAGCTTGTAGAATTGCCCGTTACATGCGCCCGGACCCTCCATTTGCTCTTTTATGAATCGTTCTAGTGAGTTACGCTTTGTCAGAATCATATGTTATGCTTTTTACCGTTTTCAATGAGATATCAAGAAGTTCAACAAGTGTATTCACCTCTGAAGCACTATTGATTTCGAGGAGAGTAAGTATTTCTGAATGCTCCTCAAATAGTTCGTCAAAATCCTCATCTTGAATCTTGTTTACAGTTAAAACCGATTGTAAGAGCGATTCAATCTGGCTGTTCAATAAACGAGTTCGATTGTTACTTAACAGTTTCTTGGTCAGAATAATTCGATGATATGGCGAGCCTAGTTCGAAACCAAGAAAGCGGAGCAAGTTATTCTGACTTTTGCGACTGCGTGGCAGAATCATCGGATAATCAAAATCAATCCACTTCTCGAAGCCTCGAAGGGATATTTCTTTTTCTCGTGGGAAAACGGCTTCATATGCAGCCTCAACCCCCATATCTTCAACTTTTCTTTTTAACAGATATTTCCAGAGTTCTATGGGAGAATTGATCTGTTCCTCAGTAAGCTTATATACAGGGTCACGCCTAATGTAACCTTCAGATTTTAGATTGCTATCTGTCTTTTTAATAAGGCTGTCTTTGATCTGGTCAACAAGCTCATCGAGCATCTGAATCTGCATACCTTCTTCAAAAGGCAACTCCTTTAAACTTGATATACAATAGTGATTGCCGTCATGGTATAAAGCTCTATCTGCTGCAAGCCGTTTTGTCCTTCCTTGATCGAAGACAACGATGCATTTCTCCGCCATATACTCACGAGCATCCGCCTCCGCTTCATCGATATTTTTAAGAATATCAACCATTACAGGTCGTTGAAGAACTCGTTTGCTCCAGCCAATGAACTGTTTCCGGAAAGAAGAATACAATAGACCGTTGAAATCTTTGTCGTAAAAATGCTGGTTCCACTCGTAATACCGATTGTGGGTTAAACGATTGATGATTGTAAGTCCTTTTTGTCCGGCTTTTAATGGAAGTGGGTCAAAGGAATTAGGATATGATTTGTACTTATAATCGGTATAACGGAAAGTAAAGAGAACGACACAATCTGCATCAAGGCCATCTTTGAGACGTTCGAAATCAGCTATATAAACCTTTCTATTCTCTGACGAGAATCTGCATCTAATTGCATCCCTATAGGTCTTATCAATGCCAGGAGGTAATACAAATGCAACGAGGTGTGACCCTTCGATAAATGACCGGATGCGTGGTGCAATTTCCTCTCCCCAGTACTGACGATAGTAATTGAGAAAAGGCCCAACTACTTTTGCTAAATGTCCCCAAGTATCGTGCTCACATTCATTGATGAAGGCGTTCTCTGTTTCATAGGAAAAAGCTAGTGAAAGATAATTCTTAATCCTATAGTTGTGCGGCAACTCATCAAAATAAGAGTCAATATCTGCAGTGAAGATCTCTCTCTCAGGGGAATCAATAATATACTTCGACCTTAGATTCTTCCTTTGAAAGAACGCATCAAGTTCTTCAGGTGTGAATGTGATAAACCCATCAAAAGAATCATAACCTTTGACCTCTTGCTGAAGAAGATTTGACGTTAGCGAATACTTAATGTTGTCAATTGCAGAGTAAAGACGGAAAGGGCGCTCCGAAATATAAAAGACAAAGCAGTTTTTAATCCCCATCCCATATTGATTTAGCCTCTCTAATTGGTCACGGTGATAAGAATATGTAATCTTTCCACGGTTCTGAGAGTGAAAAATGAAGAGATTCTCTACCCTTGGTATGCGTTCACGGTTCTTTTTTAAGAGGCTCTCAATGTCCTCAGCATTTAGTGAGGTTGTCAGAAGAACATGACCATCATAACCAATAAGATCATTGGAGAATAATTGTCCTAGCCAGGGATTCTTATCTTGTTTTCTAGTTATGATATCTTTTTCTTGAACAACGAAAAGTGTTTTAGACGCATTGTCATTATCTGGAATCTTCCCCTCAAATAACTTTTTAAACTTCCGATAATATTCTCTCTCTCCGATGAGTTGTTTAAACTGCTTACTAGAGGAGGAGAGTCCAGTCGGAAGGACAATATATCCTTTCGTCTTCTGCTTGGCGATAGCCAGAAACCGTGAAGAAGAAGTAAAGGCGACTTTGTGTATTAAGAAACGAACTAAAAGTTCTCGGGCCCACTCTGGACAAGTTGGAACATATACTATTTGATAGTTAATTGTCCCTGTATCATCGCTATTGGCCTGAATACAATAATCTACAAGATTATTCATCGCACATAGAAAGCGTCGTCCATTCTCCACTTGAGAATGAAGCATCATATCACAAATGGCTGGGAATAGGCCATTTTCGTGTGTGATAAGCTCTTGAAATCTATCCTGTGCGCTCATAATACATTATTTCAGAACTAACAGTTGAATATCCATAATTGCCCTTGTCATTCCTACATATAATTCAAAAGTATTAATGTCAACACGTCCATTGATAACAAGAATTACATGTTTGCATTCCAGGCCCTTATATGCTAACATAGAAGTGAAGGGTATTTCAGATGTGTCTTGGCATATATTCCTAGGAGTCAGTTCTTTTATGCCTTCTACCGTGGCAATCCTATCATATAATTTCTCATTGCCAGATGTCGGCTCTTTCTTTGTGCTTGAGTCTGCCAGAATCACATAATCGTTCCAATCTCTTGAGTGTTCACGAATACTCTTCTTTACTTGATTAATGTGTTTGATTAACTGCTTGGCGCCTTCAAAATAGAAGACTTGAGTGGATGCATAGTTTTCATCAATTATTATTTGGAAAAGCTCTTCCGCAGACTTGCCGTCAAGAAGCATTTTCGCAAAGGAAACGATTTCTTTATTCGTTGGAACCCGTTTATTTGTGTCTAAAACAAAGCGTGCGCCGTTATGAGCCACAATATCCGCTAGTTCGTCAATCTGTCTAAGCTCATGATTATAACCCTGTTCAGTGTCATAGAAAACCAGATAACGCCCATTTGAAACGCCATCTCTGGTAACAGATGTTAATGAATTAAGAAGAGGTATTGCTCCTTTATCCAGCACATCCTGTGCCTCATCTATAACTACGTAATCGTATGGCGTAAAATCTTCTTTTCCTCGAATAGCTGTGAATAACGCATCAATTTTATCATTTGCGGCTCCATTCGAGATGTCATCTAATGAGAGACCTATTGAAGATACTTTTGATTGTAGAGAAAACAGGAAAGACGCAAACTGTTCTACCTGACAATTGGGTAAGCCTGCTTTCCAAAACTCATTTCTGATTTTTGCCTCCAGGAGTCTGTTCCAACATAGATATAAACCCCGAAGCGTGTGATACTTTTCGATATATGCGCGTGCGATTGTTGTCTTACCAGTCCCAGGGCCACCCTCAATGAAAATGCGCTCGTTCTTTTGTAAACTGGAAAACGTACTTAAATTATCAATATTAAGTCGCTGGAGAATTGCCTCCATTCCTCTTTCGGAATAAACGTTTCTACTTCTATCGGCAAAATTAAAGAGAAGGGTTTGAATGGCAATTTCTACATCCTGCGGGTCAAGGTCTGGACGATTCCATCCAATTTTGTTCTTGTCTGAATCTAAAACAGTTATGCAAAAATCGGCAAAGGAGATAGAACTATCATCGTGCTGTATCTTTGACCATAATTTATATCCTAGGTCCGCATTAGGGTTCGCACTTGTATGCTCCATCCTTGTATGGGGGAAAGCACAAATCGTGTCAATAAATAGCTGCGAGGAACTAACAACCTTATTGTTAATCAATGCATACATATAGTCTCTGGCTTGATCAAAAGGTGATCTATCCATAAACTTTCTCTCTCTAGCAGCTTCATAGTAATACATCCCTTGCTCTATTCCTACTTTCCCTCCCTTTGTTTCAATCACCGCGACTCCTTTCTCAGAAACAAGTAAAAAATCAATTTGAATCTCATTCTGATTTTTGATAGAGACTGGTAATCTTAGATTATGCCAAAAATGCCAAGTATACTCGCTCTCGGAGCAGTCAGAATATATACGCCTAAACATTTCGATCTCTCCATACAGAGGACTGCCATCATTTTGAGTAATAATGGCTTCAAGATCGCTAGTGTTATTATATGAGATATGTGGGATAATGGGCATACTAATCTGCTGGTTGAGGGACTTCCCATAATGCGGGATTTACCAAGTCCATCATCTTATAGTTGAACATCTCTATTAACTCATCCCGATGTTCGGGAAACATATCCAAAACATCGACAATATCACGTAGAGGAAGACACATTTTTACCCTGTCGTAGTATCCTGTCCGAATATCGTCTTCAAATTGCTCAAAAGACATCAGTTCTGGACGCCCAGACGGGGGTAAAGTGTTTTCCTCCCAGTAGGATTGATTACGATAAGAAAACTCCCAGAACGACATTTTCTTATAGAATTGCGGTTGGTTGCACCAGCGTGCTATCTGAACATAAAGATTGGCAATAGGTGCTTTGTGATAATCCTGATGCCGCATTACATACCCTACACAACCATACTGCATCAAAACGCGTATTCTTTGGAACAACTCCCATATGTCACGATAGAACCTATTCGTGTCTGTTACTTCCTGCATAAAGCCACAGAACAGATAGAATTTAGTTCCTTTCTTCGGATTGTTACGCTTCCAAATTTTTAAAGCACGCTCAATGAGATCACGGTCTCTCCAATTATCAAAGGCAAAAATGAAATCGCCATGATACTTTGACTTTGATAACATCATCGCCATTTCTTCACCATAAGGACTTTGCGCTAACATTCGCTCATCTAATCCCTGTCTGAATTGGAAAGGCCTTCCTGAGTCAATCAGTTTCTGAAGTAAAGGTCTCCAGACATTGACATTGGACGCAAGGAAGTTGTCATCCCAAAGGTAAACATATGGTCTTACCAATCTTCCTTTTTCATCTCTCTCGTCATCTAAGAACCATTCTAGTTCAGAATATGGATGAATTGTGGACTCTAGTTTATTGACACAGAAAGGGCAATGTCGGATACAACCTCTTGTTAAGAATCCAATGGAGTATTTTTGATAATCTTTGTACTTATCGCGCTTAAAACCTGATTCAACCTGTTGATCAACATACTCGTCATAAAGATGGTAATAAGGCATTTGGCGCGCCATATCAATACCGAAGACTCTTGCGCCACCTCTATGATTTGGAAATCTATTGAGGAATGGATCATTCTCGAGGCTATTCATATCTTTATTCCGTTCCTCGGAAAACTCTTTTACGTTTTGTTTGTCTACATAGAACCCAGTCCCACCTGTAGCAAATATTTTCTCTGCCTTTGTACCTTTAGCTTTTTCAAAGAACGCAGGCATTGAGGTGAATGAAAATACTCGAGACAAGAAAATTCGATCATACTTTGAAATGTCTTCGTCTTGATCAAGGATCAAGTGGAAGGGAATACTATTATCATGTAGAAAGCCAGCTATTTTTAGAAGAACCAAATTGGGATGCCTGGTTCCGTTGTCTAGCAGATCTGCATCTACTAAACCAACCTTGAGCGTCTGTGCATTTTGCTTTTTTGCTCTCATTGATTGATACTATAACGTAACCATTATACCCAATTTACAAAAATACTAATTTTCTTGTATTTTATTGCCGATTGAATCTGTCTATCTGTATGTTAAATAATTATGCCATGTTTGATTTCAACTCGTTTTAATGTGACGAAGTGTGAAATTAAACATGCCAGATTTGGGGCCAGACCATTATGACACAGCCTAACCCCTTGACAACCAATCCGCATTCCATCCTCTGCAACCAATTTAACGAGGAAGAATATTAAGAGAGAATCTTACTCTTAACATACTGATTTACAGCGAGATAAACAAAAATAATTTGTTTGTCTCGCTGTCTTTTTTGCATCCAATTTGGTCGAAAAAACGCTGAAAAACGCCAAAAATCGCATGTTTTACAGATAAACTTGTCTATTTTTCATCCTGCGGATTCTTCCTCGTGAATATCGATTTGTCAGGTAGATTTCTTTTCGTATCTTTGAACAATGATATTCGTTAAAA
>JAEEGL010974024.1_pt1 | contig 12250 bp, 9 predicted proteins | sample 9134231 | NCBI WGS metagenome assembly JAEEGL01 (sample SAMN16246548, study PRJNA631951) | gut metagenome | biome: gut microbiome; feature: rumen; material: fiber-attached | host: Bos | place: Iran: Karaj | collected 2018-10
GCTCAATACCGTTACTATGAATCTCTGCCGCAAAATAGCAGGTGACGGCGAGGGAGCCACCAAGCTTCTCGAATGCAAGGTAAGCGGCGCAAAGGATGAGCAGACGGCGAAGACCGTCGCCAAGAGCGTTATCTGCTCCTCACTCCTCAAGGCCGCGATGTTTGGCGCGGACGCGAACTGGGGCAGAGTTCTCTGCGCGATCGGCTACAGCAAGGCGGACGTTGATGTCAATAAAATCGATGTTTCGTTCAGAAGCGCGAAGGGCGAAATTCCCGTATGCGTTGACGGCGCGGGAATAGAATTCAGCGAGGAATTTGCGAAGGAGATTCTGCTTGAAAAAGAGATAGAAATTCTCGTAGAACTCAAGAGCGGAGAAGCACAGGCTACCGCCTGGGGCTGCGACCTGACTTATGAATATGTAAAAATTAACGGTGATTACCGGACCTGAGAGGTAAAATATGAGCAGTGATTATACTACCAGCGAGCGCATTCACGATATCATAACCGCGCTCCCATATATAAAGCGTTATACAGGCAAAATCGTGGTTGTCAAATACGGCGGAAACGCTATGATAAATGAAGAACTCAAGCATCAGGTTATGCTTGACCTGGTTCTGCTCTGGACCATCGGAGTCAAGGTTGTGCTCGTTCACGGCGGCGGTCCCGAGATCAGCGATATGATGCAGAAACTCGGCAAAAAGGCCGAATTCATTGACGGTCTGCGTGTGACGGATAAAGAGACGGTCGATATAGTCCAGATGGTACTTGCGGGCAAGGTGAACAAGACGCTTGTAAATTATCTCGAAGAGAAGGGTGCAAAAGCAATCGGCCTTTCGGGTATGGACGGCAGACTCATAGAGGCGCAGATAAAGGATGAAAAGCTCGGCTATGTCGGCGAGATAACAAAAATCAATCCCCAGCCGATTATTGATCTGCTTGAAAAGGGCTATATTCCCGTAATTTCAACTCTCGGATGCGACAGAGAAGGAAACGCCTATAATATTAACGGTGATACTGCCGCTGCAAAAATTGCTGGTGCTCTCAAGGCAGAGAGATTTCTGCTGATGACAGATATAGCGGGTGTTATGAAAGATAAGGACGATCCGTCAACCCTTATTCCCGAGATTTCGAAGGAGGAAGCGGAGAAATATTATGAGGACGGCACGATTTCAGGCGGTATGATTCCGAAGGTGCAGTGCTGTTTTGACGCGATAGACGACGGTGTAAAGAGCGTTGTTATAATGAACGGAACGATCCCGCATTCAATTCTTATCGAACTTCTCACAAATGAGGGCGCGGGCACAATGTTCAACGGAGGTTCAAAATGAATCTGAAAGAAAAGGATAAGGCTTTTATTGCATCCACCTACAACCGCTTTCCGGTTGAGGTTGTCTCGGGCAAGGGCTCAATCCTCAAAGACGAAAACGGGAAAGATTATATAGATATGGGCAGCGGTATCGGCGTTACGGCGTTCGGTATCGCTGATGACGAATGGCAGGCGGCAATAACGGCTCAGATTGCTAAAGTTCAGCATACTTCGAATCTGTATTATACCGAACCCTGTGCGAATCTTGCCGAGAAACTCTGCCTTAAAACCGGTATGAAAAAGGTTTTCTTCTCAAATTCGGGGGCTGAGGCAAACGAATGCGCGATAAAAGCAGCGAGAAAATATGCCGCTGAGAAAAAAGGTGCCGAATATTATACCATAGTCACGCTTAAGAACAGCTTCCACGGCAGAACTCTTACAACCCTTTCGGCTACCGGCCAGGAGCATTATCATGAGCTTTTCAACCCTCTGACTCCGGGATTTGCGTATGCTACGGCGGGTGACTTTGACGAAATGAAAAACACCGCCCTTGAAAACAAGGCAGCGGCGATAATGATTGAATGTATTCAGGGTGAGGGCGGTGTCATTCCGCTTGATAAGGAATATGTTCTGAAGGTCACGGAATTTGCTAAGGAAAATGATATAATCCTCATTGTTGACGAAGTCCAAACCGGTAATGGCAGGAGCGGAAAACTCTATTCATATATGAATTACGGCATTGAGCCCGATATCGTCTCAACCGCCAAGGGCCTTGCGGGCGGTCTGCCGCTCGGCGCGACACTGCTCGGCGAAAAGGTTCAGAATGTATTTGGCTTCGGCGATCACGGCTCCACTTTCGGCGGAAATCCTGTCTGCTGTGCCGCGGCAATAAGCATTCTAGACAGAATCGATGACAGTATGCTTGATGAAGTAAAGGCAAAGAGCAAATATATATTTGATTCTCTTGAAAATGCCGACGGCGTTGAAAGCGTCAGCGGAATGGGCCTGATGATAGGAATAAAAACCGTCAGGAATGCCGGAGATGTTGTTAATGAATGTATGGAAAACGGCGTTCTCTGCCTTACCGCAAAGGATAAGGTCCGCCTTCTGCCCGCGCTGAATATTCCGATGCCGGTGCTCGAAAAGGCAATAGAAATAATCAAAAACGCGTGCAGTCAATAATAAGCATTAATAAAAACCGCAGGGTTTATTCCCTGCGGTTTTTGGCTTAATTATAAGATTTTTTCAAGCTCTTCGGGTTTGTCAACCTTGAAGACGAGCTTTGCAAAATCATCCTTGCCGTCAACAGTTGAGTACATATACTCTATGTCGATATTCGCCGCGGCAATTTTTCCGAGAACGTCATTGAGCCCGCCCGCTTTATTCGGGACGGCGATAACCTGAACGGGATTTACCGAGATTACGCAGCCTGCGCCGATAAGCACATCTGTAGCTTTTGCGACATCGTCTACGAGAATTCTCACGATACCGTAATCGGTAGTTTCCGCAATATTGAGTGCCTTGAGGTCAACGCCCGCCTCGGCGAGTATGTTTGTTATCTCGTGGAGCTGGCCGTATCTGTTTTCAAGAAAAACCGAAATCTGTTTTACAGTCATTTTTTCTCCCCCTTAAATCTTTCTCTTGTCGATGACTCTGACCGCCTTGCCTTCACTTCTCGTGATGCTCTTGGGAGCGACGAGGTGAACCTTCGCGAAGATGCCGAGCATCGCTTTGAGCGCACCTACAAGCTTCTTTTCCATATCCGCGATTTCGCCGAGATTGTCGGTGAATTTTTCGGGAGTCATCTCAACATTGACATCAAGCGTATCGGAGTTATTGACTCTGTCAACTATGAGTTGATAGTTTGCCTGGTAACCCTGCTCAAGCAGGACCGCCTCAATCTGCGACGGGAAGACGTTAACGCCCTTAATAATGAGCATATCGTCGCTTCTGCCTCTGGGCTTTACCATCTTGATGAAGGTCCTGCCGCAGGAGCATTCTTTTCTTGTCAGGACGCAGATATCCTTTGTCCTGTATCTTATCACCGGGAAGGCTTCTTTGTCGAGTGAGGTGAAAACAAGTTCGCCCTGCTCGCCCTCGGGAAGCACCTCGCCTGTATCCGGATCGATGATTTCGGCGTAGAAGTGGTCTTCATTTATATGCATGCCCGTCTGCTCTGAGCATTCATAGGAAACGCCGGGGCCGCTGATTTCGGTAAGACCGTAAATATCGTATGCTTTGATGCCAAGACCTGCCTCTATATCTCTTCTCATTTCCTCGCTCCAGGCCTCTGCGCCGAAGATTCCCGCTTTGAGTTTAATCTGATCGCGGATTCCGCGCTCCTTTATGCTTTCCGCGAGATAAGCGGCGTAGGAAGGAGTGCAGCAGATAACGGTAGCAGAGAGGTCGGTCATGAACTGAAGCTGTCTGTCTGTATTGCCGGAGCTCATAGGAAGAGTAAGCGAACCAAGCTTATGGGAACCGCCGTTGAGACCGGGTCCGCCTGTAAAAAGACCGTAGCCGTAAGAAACCTGGACGACATCATCTTTGGTAGCGCCGGCGGCTACAAGCGCTCTTGCGCAACATTCTTCCCATAAATCAACATCGTGCTGTGTGTAATAGGCAATAACTCTTTTACCGGTTGTGCCGGAAGTTGACTGTATTCTTACACAGTCGGAAAGGGGCTTTGCAAGCATTGCGTAGGGATAATGTTCCCTGAGATCGTCCTTGGTGATAAAAGGCAGTTTGCTGATATCGTCAATAGACTTGATGTCGTTGATTGAAACGCCTGCCTCCTCCATCTTTCTGCGGTAGTCGGGGCAGTCATTCCAGACATGCTGCATCTGCTTTAAGAATTTCTCATTCTGCAGAGCACGTATCTGCTCAGCCGGCATGGTTTCGATTTCTTTGCTGAAATAGTTTTCCAAGGGAATCACCTCTTCTTTCAAATTTATTTTCAATTAAAAACTCTTTCCGAGTTCAAATGCTTTCTTGTTGATTTCAAGGAATTTCGGGGGAACGGATGCCTCTATCGCATTCATCCAGTCTTCTTCAGTGAAGTCAAAATACTTCGACAGTCTTCCGAGAAGAACGAGATTGACCGCTTTTGAGGAACCTGCCTCGTTAGCGAGAGCTAGAGCATCAAAACAGTCAAGATTAATACCGAGCGCGCGGATTTTTTCATCGAGTTTCTCAGGATATTCAGCAGCTCCCGTGATAACGGGCATCGGATTTGTCTGCTGAGTGTTCGCAATAATCGTGCCGCCTTCGGCAAGATATTCGGTCCATCTCGCGGCCTCTAGCATTTCGAAGGAGAGAATTATATCCGCTTCGCCTTTGTCGATTATCGGAGAATAGACCTTGTCGCCCCAGCGCACGTAAGTCACAACGCTGCCGCCGCGCTGGCTCATACCGTGAACCTCGCTGACTTTTACATCAAATCCCTTTGTGATAAGAATTCTGCCGAGCAGCTTGCTCGCAAGCAGTGTGCCCTGACCGCCGACGCCGACTATCATTATGTTTTTCGTTTTCATAATTCAAATCTCCTTTCAGCAGCCTATAGCATCTTTGGGGCAGAGCTGTTTGCAGACTCCGCAGCCCGTGCAGAGAGTCGCGTCGATAACCGCCTTGCCTTCTTTGATGCTGATTGCGGGGCAGCCGATTCTCATGCAGGATTTGCATCCGATGCACTTATCGGCGTTGACATCAATCGGTCCGTTATGTTTAACATATTTGAGAAGTGCGCAGGGCCTTCTTGAAATAATTACAGAAGGCTCGGTTGCCGCCAATTCTTCCTTGAGAACTGTGTCGCATTCCGCGAGATTATAAGGGTCAACAACTCTGACTCTCTTAATGCCGACCGCTTTGCAGAGCGATTCAAGGTCAATCTTAGTGCAGGGGTCGCCCTTGAGATTGAAGCCTGTGGTCGGGTTCTGCTGATGGCCTGTCATACCGGTGATTGAGTTATCAAGAATGATGACGGTTGAATTTGATTCATTGTATGCGATATTAACAAGGCCGGTAATACCCGAATGCATAAACGTCGAATCGCCTATGACGGCAACGGATTTTCCCTCGTTTTCAGGATTTGCTTTGTTGAAACCGTGAAGACCGCTGACCGATGCACCCATGCATACGACGCTGTCAACCGCGTTCAAGGGAGCGACCGCGCCGAGAGTGTAGCATCCGATATCGCCGATAACGGTGACTTTATTTTTTTTGAGAATATAGTAAAGTCCTCTATGAGGGCAGCCAGCGCACATAACGGGAGGTCTTGCCGGGATTGATTCGTCGAGTTTTTCGCATTTGCCGGTTTCAAAGCCGAGTTTTTCAGCAACAATATTCTGACTGAGTTCGCCTATGCAGCCGAAGAGTTCCTTGCCTTTGCACGTAACGCCGTTCTTTTTGCAGAAGTCTTCAATAATGTCATCTAGCTCTTCAACGATAATCACTTCTCCGACTGATGCAGCGAAATCCTTGATTCTTTTTGCCGGCAGGGGATTAATCATACCGAGCTTGAGAACCGGATATTTATTGCCGCACACTTCCTTTACATACTGATAGGAAGTAGAGGAGGTGATGATACCGATTGATTTATCTTCGCCTTCTTCAATTCTGTTGAGCGGAGTGGTTTCTGCATATTCCGCGAGAGCGGCAGTCCTTGCTTCGACTACGGGATGTTTCAGCTTGGCGTAGCCGGGCATCATTATATATTTCTGCGGATTCTTTTCATAGGGTTTTGCGGGCGCTTCGACTCTGTCGCTGATTTCGACAGGGCTCTGCGAATGCGCGATTCTCGTGCACATTTTCATAATTACCGGGCAGTCGTGCTTTTCCGATATTTCATATGCAATCTTGGCGAATTTGAGCGCTTCGGCGGAATCAGCGGGCTCGAGCATAGGGAGCTTTGAAGCGATTGCGTAATGACGGGAATCCTGCTCGTTCTGAGAGGAATGCATACCCGCGTCATCGGCGACTGCAATAATCATTCCCGCGTTGACTCCGGTATATGAAATAGTGAAGAGCGGGTCTGCGGCCACATTGAGGCCGACGTGTTTCATTCCGCAGAAACTGCGTTTGCCGGCGAGAGACGCGCCAAGGGCGCTCTCCATAGCGACCTTTTCGTTGGGTGCCCATTCGGCATATATTTCTTTGTATTTTGCGGCACACTCCGTGATTTCGGTGCTCGGAGTGCCCGGATAGGAGGAAACGAAGCCGCAGCCTGCCTCATAGAGACCTCTTGCAAACGCTTCGTTACCGAGCATAAGCTGTTTCATATATGTCACCTTAACCTTTTATCTGTTCTTCAACCAGCCTGCCGTGGCAGTATCTCTGACGCAGGACGGGCTTCTCAATTTTGCCGGTCGGATTTCTCGGAACATCGGCAAATATGATTTTGCGCGGTCTCTTGTATCTCGGCATTTCTGTGCAGAATTCGTTGATTTCCTCTTCAGTGCACTCCATGCCCTCTTTGAGTTCGATTATCGCAGCTGCAATTTCACCCAGACGCTTATCGGGAAGACCGATTACCGCGACATCCTTGATTTTGTCATTTTTACGCAGGAAGTCTTCAATCTGAACGGGGTAAAGATTCTCGCCGCCTGAGATAATAACATCTTTCTTTCGGTCAACGAGAGTGATGAAGCCGTCTTCGTCAACCTCTGCCATATCGCCGGTAAAGAGCCAGCCGTCTTTGAGAATTTCATCGGTTGCTTCGGGATTTTTATAGTAGCAGAGCATTACGCCGGGTCCTTTGACTGCAAGTTCGCCGACTTCGCCCGCTTTGACCTGCTCTCCGTTTTCGCCGATCACTTTGGTTTCCCAGAGATATCCTGCTCTGCCGATTGCTCCGACTTTTTCGATATTGCCGACTCCGAGATGAACGCAACCGGGGCCGAGAGATTCGCTCAGACCGTAGTTTGTATCATAATCGTGATTCGGGAAATATTTGAGCCAGCGCTTGATAAGACTTGGAGGAACGGGCTGAGCGCCGATATGCATTAGGCGCCACTGATCAAGCAGGTAATGGCTCAAATCGACTCTGCCACTCTCTATTGCATCAAGAATATCCTGAGCCCATGGAACAAGCAGCCAGACGATAGTGCATTTTTCTTCGGTAACCGCCCTGAGTATCCATTCGGGCTTGACGCCTCTGAGAAGCACCGCTTTGCTCCCTGAATAGAGTGAGCCGAACCAGTGCATTTTCGCTCCCGTATGATAGAGTGGGGGGATGCAGAGAAATACGTCGTCGTGAGTCTGACCATGATGATTCTGCTCTGTCATCGCCGAACAGACAAGGCCTTTGTGATTATGAAGAATCGCCTTCGGGAAGCCTGTTGTTCCCGAGGAGAAGTAAATTGCAGCGTGGTCAAACTCGTCGATTGCTACAGGGGGAGCGATTGATGAGCAGTAACTCATTCTCTCCCAGCAGTCCTCGGAATAATCCGGGCCGTCGGGACCTACATAAAAGAGCGTATGAACCGCTGGCATATCATTATGTATTTCATCTATTCTTGAAATGAATTCCTCACCGAAGATGAGAATTTCAACGTCTGCGAGTTCAACACAGTATTTGATTTCATCGGCAGAATAACGGAAGTTGAGCGGCACGCAGATACAGCCCGCCTTGAGAATTCCGAAATAAATCGGCAGCCACTCCAGACAGTTCATCAGCAGTATGCCGACCTTCGTTCCTCTTTTTGTTCCGCGGCTGAGAAGGAGATTCGCGAATCTGTTTGCTCTGGTATCAAATTCGGACCAGGTCATCTCCCTTTTGTAAGGAGTATTAGGGCGCGCGAGCTCAATCAGTGATGCCTCGCGCCATGTGGTCGCTCTGTCTCTTTCGTCTGACGGATTGATTTCCGTGAGCGCAACTTCGTTCTTGTAAAGTCTTGCGTTTCTCTCCAGAAAATCGGTAATTAACATTTCTTTTCCTCCCTGTGCTCCGGGTAAATAAAAACGCCCCCGGAGCGATTTTGCTCTGAGGACGAGTAAAACCCGTGGTACCACCTCAATTTACCGCAGAATGCGGCCTTAGGGGAAAGTGACTTCCCGCGCTGTAACGGGCGCCCCCGGCATTGCCTACTTTTCGTCTTTTACCGTGTTCGGAATGCAGCTCGGAAAGGTATTCGGATAAGTCTTTCACGGCGCCTCGCACCTCCCGGCGTTTCTCTGAGTGAAAAGGCAGAATCCTACTGGTTTTCGTCATAGCTGATATTGATAGAATTATATCACCCGCTCAATTATTTGTCAATTAAAAAATAACTATAATAAATATTTAATTATGACTTGATATTATATACTACATATGGTATAATTTAGAGGTTATGAAAGGATATGTTGTGTATGCGAAGGAAAAAATGGGTGGTTTCAAAGGGCGATAAGGAGCTTGCTTCTATTGCCTGCGAAGAATTGAATATCGATCCGCTGGCCGCTTTGATAGTTACATCGCGGGGGCTTGACAGTATCGAAAAGATAGAGGATTTCTTTGCCGGAGATTCGTTTCTCACGGTAGATCCTCTGTCAATCAGGGATATGGATAAGGCGGCGGCGAGAATCACGAAGGCACTTGATGAATTTGAGATGATATGTGTTTACGGCGACTATGATGCTGACGGCGTCACTGCCACGGCTCTGCTCTATTCTTTCCTTGAGAGCAGGGGCGCAAATGTGACGAGATATATTCCCGACCGCATTTCCGAGGGTTACGGTCTCAATAAAGAGGCTATTGATATTCTTTGCGACAGAGGGGTGCGGCTGATAGTAACAGTCGATACCGGCGCGACAGCGATTGACGAAATCAGATTTGCCTATGAACGCGGAATGCAGGTCGTTGTTACAGACCATCATAAAGTCGGTGACGAACTGCCCGAATGCGAGGCTGTCGCAGATCCGCAGAGACCTGACTGCACCTGCCCGTGTAAGGATATGGCGGGAGTCGGAGTGGCTTTCAAACTCGCCTGCGCGATAGACGGTGATGCCGAAGATGAGATTCTCGAGGAATATGGTGAATTTATAGCAATGGGAACAATCGGCGATGTTGTCTCTCTTACCGGTGAAAACAGAGTAATGGTAAAGCGCGGAATCGCCGCGATTAACGAACATCCGACTGCAGGAACGGCTGCCCTTATCAGAGCTGCGGGCGCAGCCGGAAAGAAGGTTACCTCGTCAACGGTTGCCTATATGCTTTGTCCGAGAATTAATGCTGCCGGCAGGATGGGCTCTGCTTCAAAAGCGCTCGACCTTCTGCTTTGTGATGATTCTGAAACGGCTGAGCTTATTGCCGATGAGATAAACTCGATGAATACAGGCAGACAGACCTGTGAGAATGAGCTTTTCCGCAAGGCGCTTGCTATTATGCAGGATAATCCCGAAATCGGAAACAGCAGAATAATAGTCGTTGACGGCGAGGGCTGGCATCAGGGAGTTATCGGAATTGTTGCCGCGAAACTCACAGAAAGATTCGGAAGGCCGGCGGTTGTTATTTCGCGCAACGGTGACGAAGCGAAAGGAAGCTGCCGATCAATACAGGGCTTTTCAATATATGAAGCTATAGATTTCGTGTCTGATTGCCTGACTCATTACGGAGGACATACGCTTGCGGCGGGAATAGGTCTTCATTCATCCGATATTCCGGAATTCCGCAGAAGGATAAATGAATATGCCGCAGATAAAGAGATGCCGTTTGCGGAGCAGAGGATAGATTGCAGAATTCAGCCTTCATCAATTTCACTTTCAATTCTCTCGTCGTTGGAATGCATCGAACCTTTCGGCGCGGATAATCCGCAACCGTATTTCGGGCTTTTCGGAGTTACCATAGACGATTATAACGGCGTAGCGGAGGGCGCAAAGCACCTGCGCTTGAATATTTCCAAAAACGGCTCACAGGCCACGGCGATGTATTTCAACATGCCGCCGTCACGTTTTCCGTTTGAAAAAGGCGATACCGTTGATCTGGCCGTCAACCTGGAGAAGAATGTCTATAACGGTGAACTGCGCGTTTCAACGGTAATAAGAAGCATAAGACCGTCAAAGACCGATGAGGATAAGGTGCTGTCCGCAATTTCACTCTGTGACAGATTTGCACGCGGCGAATCAATAACCGCGGCGCAGGCAAAAGAAATGATTCCCGGCAGAGATACTCTTGCCGAGGTATATAAATCTATCAAAGCGAGACCGCTGAAGGACAAATACTGCGAGGCACTCTGCGTACGTTTCGACGATGACGGTGCCAACCTCGCAAAATATACGATTGCTGTTGAGGTAATGCTTGAGGCAGGCGTTCTCGAAGCGGATGAAGAGAATCGCATATTTGCTCCGAATTACAGCGGAAAGGCCAATCTTGAAGAAACACCGATTATGAGGAGACTGCTTGAAATCGGCAGTGTGTAAGTTATGAAGAATGTTCCGAAGGCGTTTGACGACGAATTCAAAACCCCGGAAGAGGGCTGTGACCTTCTGGTAAGTCTGCTTGCGGATTTTGATGAAGCAGAAAGGAAGGCAATCAAAAAAGCATACGATTACGCTTTTGAAGCGCATAAGGATCAGACCCGTCTTTCAGGCGAGCCGTATATTATGCATCCACTCGCCGTCGCTGTTATCATTGCGAGTCTCGGGATGGACTGCGCTTCGATTATTGCCGCAATGCTTCACGATACTGTTGAGGATACAGGCGTAACCATCGAGGATATCAGGGAAAATTTCGGCGAGACTGCTGCTGAGCTTGTTGATGGTCTCACCAAAATCAAGAATGTGCCCACAAAAACCGAGGAAGCAAGTGACGACCCCGTATGGCTTGACCCGACCAGAGTAAAACAGCAGCAGCAGGCAGAAAATATCCGAAAAATGCTTCTGGCGATGAATAAGGATATCCGCGTAATTATTGTAAAGCTTGCCGACCGCCTTCATAATATGCGGACTCTTATGTTCAAAGAGGAATCGCGCAGGCGTGAGATTGCGCTTGAAACAATTGAAATCTATGCCCCGATAGCTCACCGTCTCGGTATCAGACCGATTAAGGACGAACTTGAGGATTTATCAATAAGCTACCTTGACCCTGTTGCATATAAGGAAATCAGAGAGTCTCTTGAGAATCAGAGCAAGACCCGTATGGAATTTCTAGAGGATATTCAGGAGAGAATCCGTATCCGTGCACAGGAGCTAGTCCCCGATGCGCAGGTGAGCGGCAGAATCAAATCCGCCCACGGCATATACCGTAAGATGTATATGCAGAATAAGAACTTTGATCAGATTTACGATATTTATGCGGTAAGAATAATTGTCAATACAGTCATTGATTGTTACAATTGCCTCGGTATAATCCATGATATGTTCAAGCCGATTCCCGGCAGATTCAAGGACTATATCTCAAACCCGAAAGCGAATATGTATCAGTCTCTTCATACCACTGTCCTCGGCAGGGAAGGCATTCCTTTTGAAGTTCAGATAAGGACTTGGGAAATGCACCGCACAGCTGAGTTCGGTATCGCGGCGCATTGGAAATACAAGCTGAATGTGAACGCGGGCAATTCCGATATTGACGAAAGACGTCTTTCCTGGGTACAGCAGCTGCTTGAGAATCAAAAGGACAGCGAAGATATTGAAGATATTGTAAGTACGATTAAATCGGATCTTGTGCCGGAAGAGGTTTATGTATTCACCCCCAAGGGCGAGGTTTTCCCGTTGCCTATGGGTTCAACCGTCATTGATTTTGCATACGCAATTCACTCCGCGGTCGGTAACAAGATGATCGGAGCCAAGGTTGACGGCAGAATAGTTCCGATAGACTATAAAGTAAATACAGGCGAAATCATAGAGATACTTACCTCATCCCAGCAGGGCAAAGGCCCGAGCAGAGACTGGCTGAATATAGTAAAAACCAGCCAGGCAAAGAGCAAAATAAGGCAATGGTTCAAGCGCGAGAAGCGTGATGAAAATATTGAAACA
>JAEEGL011784973.1_pt1 | contig 12250 bp, 10 predicted proteins | sample 9134231 | NCBI WGS metagenome assembly JAEEGL01 (sample SAMN16246548, study PRJNA631951) | gut metagenome | biome: gut microbiome; feature: rumen; material: fiber-attached | host: Bos | place: Iran: Karaj | collected 2018-10
AGAGGCTAAGAAGATCGTTGAGTCCGTTATCAACAGCGGCGAAGATTTCAACGTTATCTATGCTGAGAACGACGGTATGGCAAAGGGCGCTGTAGCAGCTCTGGACGAAGCAGGTATCACCCACGGTGTTGACGGCAAGGTCATCGTTATGGGCTTTGACTGCAACAAGTGGGCTCTGAGAGAACTGCTGGCAGGCGCTTGGAACTATGATGGACAGTGCAGTCCTTTCCAGGCACAGATCATCAGCGATCTGATCCAGGGCAAGACCACCACTTCCACCAAGATCATCATCAACGAAGAGAAGGGCTTTGATGCAAAGACTCTGACTCAGGCTGACATCGACACCTACGGCTTAGGTGAATAATCAAGAAAGCTGACCGAACGGCGCAGCTGGGCTGCTTGCTTACACAGCGGCTTGGCTGCGCCTTTTTTAGGAGGTAACTAGGGATGCAGGAAAACTGCTTGCTGCAGATGCGTCATATCGAAAAGCGATTCCCCGGTGTGCTGGCTCTGAACAAAGTGGACTTCACCCTGCGAAAAGGTGAGATTCATGCCCTCATGGGAGAGAACGGTGCCGGCAAATCCACGCTGATCAAGGTCCTTACGGGAGTTTATCAGCTGGACGGAGGAGAGATCACGCTGGATGGGGTACCCGCTGTGATCCATTCCCCTCAGGATGCACAGAATCAGGGAATCAGCACGGTTTATCAGGAGATCACGCTCTGCCCGAACCTGACGGTGGCTGAGAACATGTTCATCGGACGGGAAGACAGTGCATGGATCAAACATAAGGATTATGAAAAGAGAGCGGACAAGATCCTGACGGAACTCGGGATCCCCGCAAGAAGCAGCCAGCAGCTGGGGAGCTGTTCACTGGCTGTTCAGCAGATGGTGGCCATCGCCCGGGCAGTGGACCTGAAGTGTAAGGTACTGATCCTGGACGAGCCCACTTCCTCTCTGGACGATAAGGAAGTGAACCGTCTGTTTGAATTGATGAAGGGGTTGAAGAGCCAAGGGGTAGGCATTATCTTCGTAACTCACTTCCTGGAGCAGGTATATGAAGTAAGCGACCGGATCACCGTACTGCGCAACGGAGAGCTGGTGGGAGAATATCTCACCGAGGATCTGCCGCAGGTGGAACTGGTCTCCAAGATGATCGGTAAGGAACTGGACGAGCTCAGCGAGCTGTCCGATCCCAAGGATGAGAAGGTGGACGAGCGGGAGATGTTCTACGAAGCTTCCAATCTGTCCAGCAGCGATGCACTTCCCTTCGATTTCCACATCCGAAAGGGCGAAGTCAACGGCTTTACGGGACTCCTCGGTTCCGGACGAAGCGAGAGTGTCCGTGCCATCTTCGGTGCGGATAAGGTAAACAGCGGTACCGTGAAGATCAAGGGAGAACCCGTAAAGATCACACGCCCCGTGGAGGCCATGCGTCACGGCATCGGCTACCTGGCGGAGGACCGCAAGAGAGACGGCATCATCGCCGAGCTCAGTGTCCGCGAGAACATCATGCTGGCCCTGCAGGTCATGAACGGCTTCTTCAAGCCCATCAGCCGCAGCGAGTCCGAGGCATTCGCGGATGAGTACATCAAGATCCTGAACATCAAGACCGCCAGCCGGGAGACACCTGTTGGATCCCTCAGCGGCGGCAATCAGCAGAAGGTGATCCTGGCCAGATGGCTGCTCACTCACCCGGATTATCTGATCCTGGACGAGCCCACCAGAGGTATCGATGTGGGAACCAAGCTGGAGATCCAGAAGCTGGTATTGAAACTTGCGGAGGAAGGAGTCAGTGTCACCTTTATCTCTTCGGAGGTGGAGGAGATGCTCCGTACCTGCAGCAGACTCATCGTCATGCGTGACCGGCATGTGGTGGGCGAACTGAAGGGCGAGGATCTGAACCAGACGCAGGTGATGAAGACGATAGCCGGAGGGGAGGCCCAGGGATGAAAAACGATCCGAAAAAGAAAAAGCAGATCAACCTGGGGCAGTTGACCATTCCTCTTGTGGCCATCGCACTCCTGGTGATCTTCAATCTGATCCGGGATCCCGGATTCTTCAGCATCGAACTGATGCACAACAACACCGGAAACATCGTACTTTCCGGTAACCTCATCAGTATCATCAACGGTGCCAGCGAACTGGCAGTGCTGGCCATGGGTATGACACTGGTGACGGCAGCCTGCGGAGGACAGGATATCAGCGTGGGCGCTGCCGCAGCTATCGCAGGCAGCGTGTTCGTAAAAGTGTTAAAGAGCGGAGATGCCATCACAGGCGGTACCGTGCTTCTGGCATTTTTGTGTGCCTGCGTTGTGGCAATGCTCTTCGGGTGCTTTAACGGTGTGCTGGTGGCGGTGTTCCGCATCCAGCCCATGATCGCCACATTGATCCTGTATACCTGCGGTCGTTCCATCGCATACTGGATCAACGGCGGTGCAACACCCACCGTGAGCAGTTCCATCATCACGGCCATCGGTGGTTTCATTCCCGGTATTCCGGTGCCCACCCCCGTGATCATCGTCATCTGTATGGCGATCCTGTTTAAACTGTTGTTCCACTTTACTTCCCTGGAGCTCTTTACTCAGTCCGTGGGTATCAACGGAAGTGCAGCCCGGCTGAACGGCATCAATGCAACCTTCATCAAACTCCTGAGCTTTATCATCTTAGGTGTTTGTGTAGCGGTTGCGGGAAGCATCGGTGTCAGCCGTCTCGGCCTCATCAACCATGAGACCCTGCTGATCGATATCGAAATGGATACCATTCTTGCGGTTGCCATCGGCGGCAACAACCTGGGTGGCGGTAAGTTCAAGATCAGCGGCAGTATCATCGGTGCGTACGTGATCCAGATGCTCACCATCACCCTATATGCCATGAAGGTGTCCTCCACGGACGTCAAGGCCTACAAGGCTATCGTGATCATCCTGCTGGTGGTCATCGGCTCCCCCGTGGTGAAAGCCCGGTTCCAGAAGTTCATGACCAGACTTCGCACCCCCAAGGCCGGAGTATCTGTGAAAGGAGCGGAGTGACATGAAGAATAAGAATGTTCGCAGAGAGCCCCTGACCGATACTCAGCTTTTGATGACCATTACCATCTGCATCTTTGTCGGCATGTATCTGCTGGCTATGCTGCTTCTGGGAGGTGGATTCCTCCACGCACAGCAGATCTTTGATATGCTCAATGACAACGCATCCCTGATCATCGTTTCCTGCGGCCTGACCATCGTTATGATCGGCGGCGGAATTGACATCAGTGTCGGTGCAGTCACATCCCTCGTAGTCATGAGCTGCGTGTTGTACCTGAACGGCGGAGGGAACCTGTTCCTTTCCATGCTGCTGGCGCTGGGCATCGGCCTGGCATTCGGCCTGGTACACGGATTCCTTATCAGCTACCTGGAGATCCAGCCCTTTATCGTCACGTTGGCGGGCATGTTCTTCGCCCGGGGTATGACCACCATCCTGTCGGTGAACCCCCAGAAGGCAGATCATGCAGGACTGACAGCTCTTCGGGATACCAAGATTGAAATCCCCTGGCTGGGATACACCGCCAAGAACGGCAACCTGGTACCTGCCCGCATGGAGCTGGGCGTCATCGTGGCACTGCTCTGTGTGATCCTGATCTTTATCCTGCTGCGGTATCTGCGGCTCGGACGGAATTTCTACGCTATGGGCGGTAACCAGATGAGCGCGCTGATGCTGGGCATCAACGTGAAGAAGACCCGGTTCCTCAGCTATGTGCTCAGCGGTCTTCTCAGCGGTATCTCCGGTTATGTGTTCATGATGCATACCGGCGCCGGCAACGCCACCAACGCTGCCGGCATGGAGATGAACGCCATCGCATCCTCCATCATCGGCGGAACCTTACTTACCGGCGGTGTGGGTAATGTGATCGGTACCTTCTTCGGAACCCTGACCCTGACCACCATCAAGAAGATTGTGGTGTCCAGCGGACTGAACGATCCCTGGTGGCAGAGCATCACCACCGGTGGCATGCTGTGCTTCTTTATTCTGCTGCAGAGCGTGGTGCTGGGACGGAGAGGAAAGAAAAAGAAGGCATAACGCGTCCGGTCGATTTGGGAGGATATGACCGGGGCGATTTGACCGAAGGGGACATCGAAAAGGTGTCCCCTTTCTGTAGCAAAAGGCCGGAAAGTGAATGGGTGCTTGCACCCAGATTCATTTGACGGCCGCAAGAACATGGAGCACGAAGTGCGGAATGTTCGCTTGCGATATCGAGTAGGGGCATTGCCCCTGCTCGAAAAATTTACTATTTGCTCATTGAACTGAATGAAGTATAATCAAACTAACTTTTCATGTCTTTCTTGCAGTTTTTGCTGAGCGGGTATCCCGCGGTGAGAGGTTAGATATGGTACGATTTCATACCGGAAGCGCCACGATCGATGAAGAACTGAATATTCTGAAAGCAGACGACAGATTTCGGGAGTTCCTTGGAAAAGAAGTGCCCGGAAATCTGAAGGAGTGCCTCCTGCCGGAGGATCTGGACACTGTCCGGGAAGCGGTTGGAGATACCCTTGTGGATAAGAAATCCATGTTCTGCTGTCGGATCAGGAGAAATACCGGAGCCGGCTGGGTGATCATGCAGACCACCCTCGGAACGGACCGATACGGAAATAGCGTTCTGGAACTCAGTATGCAGGACGTTTCGGAATTTGATGACAACCAGGAGGTTGCCAGGGATGTGACCACAGGGCTTCTGCCCAAAGAGGAGATCATCCATGCAGCACATCAGATGCTGCTGAATCCGCCTCCCAACGGTGTGTATATGTGCATCGTGGACGTGGATAATTTCAAGGGGATCAACGATTCCTACGGACATCTCACCGGAGATATGGTGCTGCGCACCGTTTCCGATATCATCTCAGGCGTCATCGAGGGCAAGGGCCTTGCAGGACGCATCGGCGGCGATGAGATCATGCTGATCCTGAACCATATCATGGATCGGGAGGAGCTGCGTGTTGTCCTGAAGGAGATCCGTGTGGGAATCGAGACCCAGTTCAAGGATGCGCCCACTGCCAAGGGTGTGACGGTGTCCATCGGCGCCGTGCTCTATCCCACTTTCGCACAGAATTATGACGACTCTTTCAAGATTGCGGACAAGATGCTGTACCGCGCAAAGGATAAAGGAAAGAATCGATATATCATCTATACCCCCGAGATCCACGGCGATGTCCTGAATTCCGGGGACGGAGTCGCACCGGGAGAAGTCAAGGTCCGGAACGCCGGATACGACCGTCACCAGCTGATGTATCAGCTGCTGGAGAAGTTTGTAGCTCACGCGGCATGGTCCATTGAGGTGGCTCTGATCAACACGGGCAATACCTTTGACCTGGACGGTATTTCCGTATTCAATCAGGAATTCAGCAAGAGCTTCTGCGCTTATGAACGGATCCGGAAGGAAGAAGGTCACAAGGACGAGTGGAGACTGGTGACAGACTCCATGCCCTTTGGTGCAGATCCGGATTTCCTCGCATTATTCAACAGGTTCCATGTACTGCAGGTGGACAATGCGGAGGCTCTGAAGCACTGCGAACCTCTTCGCCGGTATCTGGAGGAGAAGGAGATCCTGCACGGAATGATCTACCATATGACAACGGAAGGAAGAGAAGGATTCGTCCTGTTTTATTCCAAAGGCTCTCGTTCCAGCAAGCTATCCGTATCCGATGAAAAGGATCTGTCCTACATCGGAAGAATGGTGGAGATCGCATTGGGAGAGCGTTAGATCGATCAAAAGCCGCTATCGGCGGGTTTGATATAGAAATCAAAAGGATTGAGGATTAGAAAAAATGGGCGGATTTTTTGCTGCAGCACTGAAGAATGATTGCGTGTTCGATCTCTTTTTCGGCACGGACTATCATTCGCACCTGGGAACCAGAAGAGCCGGAATGGCTACTATCGGACCGGAAGGCTTTAACCGGGCGATCCACAACATCGAGAATTCCCCCTTCCGGACGAAGTTCGAGAAGGAGGTCCGGGAGATGGAGGGCAACATGGGTATCGGATGTATTTCCGATTACGAGCCCCAGCCCCTGATCGTTCGTTCCCATCATGGCACCTACGCCATCACCACCGTCGGCAAGATCAACAATATGGAGGCTCTGGCCGAGGAGATCGTGGGAAAGGGAAGCACTCATTTCATGGAGCTTTCCGGCGGAAGCATCAATGCCACAGAGCTTGTAGCATCCCTGATCAATCAGAAGGATAATATCATCGAGGGCATCCAGTATGCCCAGGAGCGCATCGACGGTTCCATGACCATGCTGCTCCTGACCCCCACCGGTATCTACTGCGCCCGGGACAAGATGGGCCGCACGCCCCTTGTCATCGGCCGGAAGGATGAGGGCTTCTGTGCATCCTTCGAAGAATTCGCTTATCTGAATCTGGGTTACACCGATTACAGGGAGCTGGGACCCGGCGAGATCTGTGTTATGACCCCCGAAGCGGTCACCACTCTGGTGAAGCCCGGCACGGACATGCGGATCTGCACCTTCCTGTGGGTTTATTACGGCTATCCTTCCTCCAGCTACGAGGGAGTCAGTGTCGAGCGCATGCGTTATAACTGCGGCGCCCGGATGTCCATGCGGGACGGCCTGACGAGAGATGAGATCGACATTGTGGCCGGTGTTCCGGATTCCGGTACTGCCCATGCGGTGGGATATGCCAACGCCTCCGGAGTGCCTTTCTCCAGACCGTTCATCAAGTACACGCCCACCTGGCCCCGTTCCTTTATGCCGACGATCCAGTCCAAGCGTGACATGATCGCAAAGATGAAGCTGATTCCCGTGCAGGAACTCATCGAGGATCAGAGAATGCTGCTGATCGACGATTCCATCGTCCGCGGCACTCAGCTGCGGGAGACCACGGAATTCCTGTTCCGTAGCGGCGCGAAGGAAGTGCATGTGCGCCCTGCCTGCCCGCCCCTGCTCTTTGGCTGTAAGTACATCAACTTCTCCCGTTCTTCCTCCGAGATGGAGCTCATTGCCCGTCGCGTGATCAACGAGGAGGAAGGTCAGCAGGTGGAGAGAGCCATCCTGGATGACTATGCAAATCCGGATTCCGATCGTTACAAGAAGATGCTGGACGGCATCTGCAAGCAGATGGGATTCACTTCCCTTGCTTACAACAGACTGGATGATATGCTGGATGCGGTGGGTATCCCCCGCGAGAAACTGTGCACCTATTGCTGGGACGGCAGAGAATAGGAACGGATGAGACATTCATCGGAGTTAAAAGATAATTACATGGCGGGGAGTCAGATGTGGTTCGAAGCGGGCCGCAGACTCTCCCGCGATCACCAGCTTCGCGGCTGTGGTTGTGGCCTGGTTGCGGCGCTGGATTTTTGCGTTTATAAGGGGGGATTTCCGCCCTCAAGCGAACAGGAAGAATATCGGGAGCGGATCCGGGAACTGAACCGGCATTACTTTTTTGTGGTGCCGTTTCTCGGCATCGCCCCCTATTATTATCCCCTGATGGTGAACCGGTTCCTGCGAAAGAGCGGGATGCCCTACCGGATCCGGGGGACTGCCTCCGCCCGGAATACGGACGCGGTGCGGCAGATGCTGGAGGAGGATCTTCCCGTGATCTTCTGTGCCGGACCTGCATTTCCGTTCTTCGGGAGAAAGCATCGGCTGACTCTGTACAAGGTTGGGCCGGACCATCAGCCGGTTCCCTCCGGTCAGGCGGTGTATGCGCACTTCATGACAGTGACGGGGATCGCGGACATCCATGGGGAGACCTGGCTCCGGGTGGCTTCCTGGGGGAAGACGTACTATATCCGCGGTTCGGAATACGCAGAGTATACAAGATATTGTTACCCCGGGACGAATCGGTTTTTCCGGTGGAAAAAGGTATGAGTTTCTGCGGGTTTGAGGCAGGTGTGAAAATAGTCTGAAAACACCGTAAATTCACATAAGCGACTTGCATTTTTCACGGGATATTGGTAGACTAAAAAGCGGCTAACAAGCACAATCCTTGTCAAAGCACACAAGAAAGGAAGAGGAAAAATGGTTAGTTTAAACATCGAGATCGAGAAAGTATATGGTAGAGAGATCGTTGATTCCAGAGGAAATCCGACGGTCGAGGCTGAAGTTACCCTGTCTGACGGAACCGTAGCACGCGGAACCGCTCCCAGCGGAGCTTCCACCGGTGAGTTCGAGGCACTGGAGCTTCGTGACGGCGACAAGAGCCGTTATCTCGGAAAGGGCGTTCTGAAGGCAGTTGAGAACATCAACACCGTCATCAACGACGTTCTGGTAGGAATGAATCCCTATGATATTTATGCAGTAGACGCAGCTATGATCAAGGCTGACGGAACCAAGGATAAGTCCAAGCTGGGCGCTAACGCAATCCTTGCTGTTTCCATTGCTACCGCAAGAGCAGCAGCAGAGAGCCTGAACATCCCCCTGTATCGTTTCCTGGGCGGCGTAAACGGCAACAGACTGCCTGTTCCCATGATGAACATTCTGAACGGTGGTGCACACGCTGACAGCGCTGTTGACACTCAGGAGTTCATGGTTATGCCCGTGGGCGCTACCTCCTTCCGTGAGGGTCTGCGTATGTGCGCTGAGGTCTTCCACAGCCTGAAGAAGCTGCTGAAGGACATGGGCGACGTTACCGCTGTAGGTGATGAGGGCGGCTTCGCTCCCAACAGCCTGAAGAGCGATGAGGACGCTATCGAGAAGATCCTTGAGGCTATCAAGGCAGCAGGCTTCGAGCCCGGCAAGGATTTCATGATCGCTATGGACGCTGCTTCCTCCGAGTGGAAGAGCCCCAAGGGAATCGGCTTCTATCATCAGCCCAAGTCCGGTAAGGACTTCACCACTGACGAGCTGATCGCACACTGGGCAGCTCTGATCGAGAAGTATCCTATCATCTCCATCGAGGATGGCCTTGATGAGGAGGATTGGGAAGGCTGGAAGAAGATGACCGCACAGCTGGGCGGCAAGGTTCAGCTGGTAGGCGACGATCTGTTCGTTACCAACACTGAGAGACTGTCCAAGGGTATCTCTCTTGGCGCCGGCAACTCCATCCTGATCAAGCTGAACCAGATCGGTTCCGTTTCTGAGACTCTTGAGGCAATCAAGATGGCTCACAAGGCTGGCTACACTGCAATCTCCTCTCACCGTTCCGGCGAGACCGAGGATACCACCATCGCTGACCTGGCTGTTGCTCTGAACACCTGCCAGATCAAGACAGGTGCTCCTTCCCGTTCCGAGCGTGTTGCGAAGTACAATCAGCTGCTCCGCATCGAGGAAGAGCTGGGCGAGTCCGCAGTATATCCCGGAATCGGCGCTTTCAACGTAAAGAGATAATCTCTGCGTACCGCGCAAACTAGACTTCAAAGCCCCTGCACCTGATGGTGCGGGGGCTTTTTCATGCTCCGCGCGATTCCCCCGCCTCGCGCATTCCGCTCCGCGCGAGACGTCGCTCCCTCGTCCAGCTCCGCGCGAGACGTCGCTCCCTCGTCCAGCTCCGCGCGGGACGACGCTCCCTCGTCCCGCTCCGCGCGAGACGACGCCCTTCCTTCGGGGCCGGGTATCCCCTCTCCGGGACTGTTCCGTCGATGGATGGTTCCAACGGAAAATGGGTGCAGGCGGGAGCATTTTGCGGGGTCGCAAACACTCGCCATCCATGGCTCGGTGTTTGCTGAAAACAGCATCGTGCTGTTTTCTCCCCTCACTGTGGTGACAACATTTTCCGGGAACCATCACATCTCCTACACAATTGTCCCGGAGAGGGGATACCCGGCCCCGCCGGAAGGGCTGGTGTGGCGCAGAACAAGTGGAAAGTATCTCACCGAGTCAAGTAGCCCTGTTAAGATACAGATACCAAAGGGCAAAGTAAGCAAGAAGTACCTCAGCAGACGGAAGAATACATCTAAGATACAATTCCTAGAAAGCAAGTTAAGCCAAGGTATCTTATGGAGTGGAATCGACTTACTGAGACACATTTCTCGAAGTGCAAATCAAGCAAAAGTATCTCAAAAGATGAAGAAGCCTAGTTGAGATACAGTTCCCCTCAAAGCAAGTTTAGCAAAAGTATCCTGAGAGGCGAAGAAGCCTAGCGGAGATACAAATCGGGAAAAGCAAGTTTAGCAAAAGTATCTTGAGAGGCGAAGAAGCCTAGCGGAGATACAAATCGGGAAAAGCAAGTTTAGCAAAAGTATCTTGAGAGATGAAGAAACCAAACGAAGATACAATACGCAAAAATCGAGTCGGGATGAGGTATCTCAATTGAGGATTTCCTTCGGCTGAGATATATTCCACCGGAATCCCGCCGGAACCGGCATCAATGATGCAGGGAAGTCCCTTCAATTTGCTTAAGTGATATGCGCTTGAACCGGCTGTGCCCGTCAAGCCCTTGCCGCGGTAGCGGTGCGAAGCAGGCTTTACGGGCACAGGAGATTCAAGTAAACTTGTGTAAGCAGAATGAAGCGCATAAGCAGTAACTGCTCAATATTTATGGCTAGAAGGAAATTTGTACGTATGAAGAAACTTGAATATCTATTGGTTTTATTACTTACCGTGTGTTGTTTTACCGGATGTACCGGTAATGTTGAAGAAGGAGCTCCTGTACAGGCTGAGATTACTACAGAAGATAATAACTCAGAAGAAACCACTGATACAGAAGAGAGCGTCAATTCTGTAGAAGGTTTCGAAGAAGGAAGTTCCACTGAAGAAGCAAGTACCAACTCCACGAACGATATGATCTATGTATCCGAGGTGTCGGATGCGCTTGCATTTCGGTTTGTATGTTCCGATCCGGCGGCTGGGCAGATGGTCAAGGAATTGGAATTCCGTATTTCGGGATCTGAGGAATGGTACAAGATTGAGGATCTGACGGCGGTCATTCCGAATTATCCGGTTGGTCTGGTGTTCCTGGATAATCAGACTGGTCTGATCATGACGGACTATCATGGAGTCAGGAATTTCCTGTACCGCACGGAAGATGGCGGCTATACCTGGACGGGGATGTATCTGGGAGAGGAAAGTGATATCTACTCGAACGGGGTCAGTATCGAATATGATCGGGAGAGTGGTGTTTTGAGCGCCAAAACGTCAGCAAAAATTTCGGATGATCAATTCGTAGACAGGACATACACTTCAGAAGATTTTGGAGTATCATGGAATCAGGTGGATTAAATTGACCATAAGTTGATGGGCGATTCCATGCAGGGGAGGGGCTCTCTACGGTGGGGAGAGTGCGTAGAGTGCGGATTCTGCGCTGCGTAGGTGGCTCTATGGGACGGAACTTGATACGCTTTAGCCGTAACCAATCGTTACGGACAGGAGGACGGGGAATATGAATCAGGAAGTGATCGGAAGTTTCATCGCACAGGTTCGGAAGGAAAAGAATCTGACCCAGAAGGAGCTGGCTGACCGGATCGGGATCAGCGACAAGACAGTGTCGAAATGGGAGACCGGAAACGGGGTGCCGGATGTGTCACTGCTGCAGCCTCTGTGCAAAGAATTATCCATCAATCTGAATGAACTTCTGTCCGGCCAGCGGCTCTCGGAGGAGAGCTACAACGGAAAGGCGGAAGAGAATATGATGAATCTAGCAAAGGACGCACAGGAAGGCAGAAACAGCCGGAAGAAAGTCGGGATCATCGGGGTGATTTGTGGTGTGTTGGTATTCTTGTTCTTTATTGAATTTTCCATTATCTGTGCAGCGGGCTTAGGCGGAATTTGGTCATACATTGATTTCCCCTCACTGATCATTGTTACGGGAGTGTTGCTGGGAATTGAGCTGATGGGTGGAAGATTGAGAAGTATCTTTAAGGCATTAGGTACATCGGTAAAGGGGGGTACGACACTTGACGAAGAGACTAGAAGGGTATATCTTCGTGATCTGAAATTTGCGATCCGTGCCACTATTTTGTCTACTGTGTTTGCCGTTTGTATTGGTGCAACTAATATGTGCCTTAATATGGACGATTGGCGTTCTGTTGGACCGAGCTTCGCAGTATTGCTGGTTGGTATATTCTATGGATTGATCCTGGTATCGCTTCTCTACGCCTTCCGGGAGAGATTGAAGTAGGGCTTACAAGAAACAAAATATCGCATTACGAAAGGGATCGGAGTTCATCCGATCCCTTGTTTTGGTATGACGGGCATGCCGTCAGTCTGTGGCGAAAGTCCACGAGGGGCGTAGTTGCCGACGAACCCCATAGCGACTCCCAAGGTTTATACCGTGAGGTATGGGCGAGAAGAAGGGATAGCGAAATCGTAGC